>Ga0209039_10001478_pt1 | contig 21841 bp, 18 predicted proteins | sample BogFormECP12_OM1_FD_188238 | JGI IMG/M metagenome (GOLD analysis project Ga0209039, IMG submission 188238) | Bog forest soil microbial communities from Calvert Island, British Columbia, Canada - ECP12_OM1 (SPAdes) (version 2) | ecosystem: Environmental > Aquatic > Freshwater > Wetlands > Bog ...
TTTTCCAAAATCTTGGAGGTTGCTTCAAATCAAGATAGACGCGTTTTATAAACGTGAGTCTGAATTACCTTGTCTCTCGTTGTCAGGTGAAAAAGATGCCCGGCCGACTTCAGGGCTTCCTTCATGAACCACCGCATTTTCATATTTTGGTTCATATCTAACTCTTATTCCAGACGACTCGGGTCAAGGAAAATGGCGGTATGAGGATTGACCCTGCGGGGTCTTGCGTCTCTATTTTTGCGGCCGTTCTATCGAGGTTGAGAAGGTCTGGCATGGCGAGGGTCTCAACCTGACTCGGATGGTGTCCTTTGACCAACGTTGCAGGGTCAAAGGAAAAACTGGCAGAAGAGACATTCTCAATGAGAACTGTCGTGCGCCCCGGAGACTCGAAAAGTCCAGTCTCGACTGGAAAATAGGATTCGTTCTTCGCTCCACCACCGGCAACCGGAGTTTCGCCTTCTTGCACTAAGCGCTGGAAAGAACCGCCGCTATTGGCCGCCTCACTCAACCAGCGCAGCGCGGCAGCCGTGGGAACCGGGGCGTAGCTTCCCCGGCCATCCGGAACGAACATCGCGTGGGGATCCCGCGGCCTAAAGCTATACATGAAGAAGAGTGAAGCAGTTACCGAGGGATGACGCAGGTGAACCAACGCCATCCGCGTCGTAGTCAGCATCTCCATCGCGGGAGACAGTGGCTCAACGGCATCGCCACGCTGGGTCACCGTATTGGCCCCGCGCGTATTCCATTCCGTAATCCACAGCTCCTTGCCAGGCAGGCGACGTTCAATGTCCTTGAGGATTTGCTCAGCTCCTTCATCCACCCTGGCCATCATAGCCTTGAGACGTGCCATTGCATTCCCCGGCGTTGGTGGCGTTATCCCCGCGTCAGGGTCTCCCATCACGTCGCGCAAGCGGGGATAGAGATGCAGCGTAACAGCGTCAAACCAGGGCTCCGGACGCAGATCCTCATCCCATTGCCGGAGCCGTTGCGCAAACTTTCCCCTTCGCACATCAAGGGCGCCTGCGGCAGCCTGTACCGCGACCTTGGCATGCGCGGGCAAGTAAGGCTTTAAGGCATCCAGATATTGTTTCATGATCCGCATGCTCGTCGGTTCGTCGGGCCAGCGGGCCAGGCTTGTAGGATCATTACCCATCGCAACCCAGAATTCATTTCCTAATTCAATCCGTTGAGGAACGATACCTTTGCCGGCCAGGCGCTTGAACCATGCCACCTGATCGGCAACGCTTGAGGATTCCAGATTTGGCACAAGGATTATTTGAGCCCCGATCTGTCGAGAAAAAGACTCATACTGCTCAAACGTCACGCCGTCTGGCATGCCACGGGCGATGTTTGCGGCGGCTTTGGCCCAAAACTGCACATAGCTGGAACTGTAAGGATGCGCCTGGATTTCGATCAGTCCTGTACGCCAATTGTAAAAGTTGGCATCTGATCCTCCGGGAAAACGGTCCAGACCGATGGACATCTTCTTCAACACGGCTATTTTGACCGGATCGTCCAGAAGATGTTCATAAAATGCCGTTGTAGAAACGCCAAACAGGGGACCTTGCAAGGGGCGAGCGTTACCCAGGGGCTTAAGCGAAAGCGTAGCGGCATGGGCAGAAAAGAGATTGGTAACAAGGAGAAAAACCACCGCCATCCGAAATAAGAAAAATAATCCAGTCATGAATAGCGCATTCCTTTTGAAATCCTTATATCTGCAGCTCCAGATTTTCCCTTCTCACCCGCAACAGAAGCGGGTAAAGCTCCTAGATGCTCCCCGCCACTGCAATGCTTCCTGCGAGTTTTGATTCTTTTTTTGAGCGTCACTCTATGATTCTATGACCTCCTCTCGATTCCGTCAACCGTATCATTTTCTTTTCTCTTGGCACGCGTCCGCTACGGGCATTCGCGGAAAACCCTTCGAGCTTTGATCCCCTGATGAGTAACCAGACGCAGCGTGCACCAGAGAAATCCAGCGCTCTCATTCCACTATCTGACGGATCGGCGTAACGAATTGCGGATACTAACTGCCGAATGGTGGTTTGGTACTGAACATTACATGGCTTACTGTGCGGCCCTTGAATTGTGGCCTTACCATGAACACATTCGAAGAAATAAAGAAGCTCATGAGCGGGAAAGGGTCTGCAGAGAGACCGAAGAGGCAAGAATTGGCATGGCGGCTTCTCAAACGAACAGAGTTTGAAGAGGGAGCTATAGCTTACGACCGGAGGAGAGCATGAGCAAACTGCTGGTATGCGGGGTCACGGTTGCGTGGCTGGTAATGGCAGCGCTGGCACAGGAATGCGGCGCCCAGGCGCGGCAAGATCCACAGGCGATCGAGAACCACATCACCCACGTTCAAGGGTCTTCGAAAAAGGTCTGCCAGCTCACCGGCCAGTTGGATCACGAGACCCGTCAGCCGACGGTCAATCAAACAGTCAAGCGCTTTGGGCTGATTGCCGCCGATCTGGGTTATTCGTTCGAGCATCACGGCAAGCTGTTCTTCCTCTTCGGCGACGCCTTGCCGAGCGCCAGGTTCCGGGGTAAGCCCAACCGCAGGAAGGATCCACCGCGATTGCTGGACGATGACGACGCCATCGCTTTCACCACGGACACGACACCCGACCAGTGCCCTAAGCTGGATTTCATCACCAACAGCAACGGCGCCTATGAGAGTCCCGTTGTCCTGAACGCTGAAGGGCAGCCGGCGATCACGCTCCGGACCAACGAAATGCCGATATCGGGGATCAGTGAGCGCAGCCGGATGTACGTGATCTTCGGGACGGACAACATTCTCAGCAATCCGCCCGGCGGTCCCAGGAAACCTGCCGGTGGGCCGACACGTACCGTGATGGCGGCATCCGATGACGATGCCAGGACGTTTCACTATCTCTACGATGTCTCCAAGGGACCTGGGGCCAAATTCATTTACGGTTCCATGGCGCGAGGTCCGGATGGTTATATATATTTCTGGGGAGCCCAGGGCGGTGCGCTTTATCGGCGCAGCGCTCCGTACTTCGCGCGCAAGAAAACCGAACTCCTCGACCGCACGGGGGAAATGGAGTATTTCACCGGGGCCGGTCCCGGTGGACAGCCGCGCTTCTCTTCGTCGGAGGCTGATGCATCCCCGCTCTTCGAGGATTACCTGGACGGCAGCGCCGAGCCGCACAACTGCATGGCCAATTTTTCAGTCCAGTGGAACCCGTTCGTCCACCGCTGGGTGATGCTCTACAGTTGCAGCAACCATACGCGCGCCAATCTGGGCGGGATCTGGATGAGGCTGGCAGAACAGCCCTGGGGCCCCTGGAGCGCTCCGCAAACCATCTTCAATGCTGAACGGGACGGAGGACTTTGTCGCTTCATCCATCGTGCCGTGAACGCCCAGAATCCGACGCCGTGCGACGACCTGAGTCCACCCGAGAGACAAGCGCAATCAGGCGGCAACTATGCACCATACCTCATTTCCCTCTTCACTACCGGCGATGAGGCGCGCGGGACTTCGACCTTCTACTACACCATGGCCACCTGGAACCCTTACGGCCAGGTGATCATGAAGAGTACCATTCAGGACGACTCGAAACAAAGGTGAGAGTCGGTCCTGTGGTCCGGCCCACCGCGGGGTGAACAACACGTGTCCGGTTCTAACAACTACCGCGACAACCGGGGCAGTGGATCAAGCGAGCTGCGCCGATGCCTCTCGGCTCCAAACGGTCGCCGATTGACTCATCCTCATCCATTTGCCATCACCGCTGGTTTACGCGAGCCATTTGCTTCACGCACACGCTGGTGGACCGGATTTGGTTGTCGTACTCTTTACGTACCTCCTAATAAACCCCGGGTCCAATTTGGGCTCCGACGACGGAGGTGTTGGCTTAGAATTCTTTGGGGTGGTAATTTTCAGTTCTCGCCGTACAGTCGGCATTCAACCTTTGCACCCATAAAGGTGTAACCGACGATTTTTGCCATGTAAAGATTTTGAAAAATCCGTGACGATATATTTCATTTGATGCTTCCTGGATGAGTTAAAATTGGCTTTCTGGAGTACGCGGAAGATTACGTTCGTTAATTGATAGCGCGTGTCTTAACCACAGGGACGTTTTACAGAGTTCATTTATTGTTTGATTTTGGTCCTGCACGTTTCGGGGATAATTATTTGGTGTTCCAATTGATCACCCTTGAAACCCAGTACCTTAACTGAAGCTGCCGTGCAATCCGAAGCCGACCTGAGTTTTATCAGTTGATCTTTTTCGCCGCCTCCTTTTGCTCTTCGCATACCGATTTTCTCTTCCAATTCAGGAGCGGACTTAAATGGTGTATACCATCGATACAACACGTCAAAGCTGTTCCTTCCTGTTTTTCCGAGGTACGTATAGTACGCTCCCGCGTTGCTGACACGGCCGGTCCGCGGCCTCACACGAACAGTATAGAGGTACTCACCCGGACTGACAAACCCGGGATTGCTGATGCATCCGGTGATATATTCAGTGTCGCTGACAAATACCTCGTCGCTGCACATGGAATAAACTTTTGTGCTGATGATCAAGGCAGCTACCGTGAGTAGCAACCCCGCGGCAACGCCAAGCTTCTGATGTATGAGTCTCCCCATTTGCTTTTCCAGGGTTCAATCAAAATCTATTAATTCCTATACTAAAGCATTCGACGCAGGCAATCCAGTCCTGTATGACTCAAGAGGCAAATCAGCACACCATTTCAAGCAGCAACTGCGCGGTGATTCGATGCGGCTTATATAATGTAGTAGACTTGCTCTCGCCTTAAAAGAGATATTCAAAAACTTCTTGACACCTTGGAGCACGAATGCATTAATGTCATTGTCGAACAGGTATACTACGTCCACCTACCATTGTAGGAGCGGCAATTTGCCGGATCTTGATGCTCATCCCAAAGAAGAAATGTTTCGTCCTCTAATGACAAAAAAAGCTTTCGAACAAGTTACCAGCGAAATAAAAAAGTTGCTGTTTGAGGGCATCGAGGTCCTATGAGAGGTTTCCTTGCCGGCGTACTGAAGATCAACCAAGTCATGCGGGGCGTAGCCGCTGTTTCGTTGACGTGCATGATGCTTCTCACCACGCTGGATGTCGTGCTGAGGCTGTTTGGGAAACCCATCCCGGGCGCCGTAGAAATCATTGCAATCTGTGGGGGGATCGTTATTGGCTTTACGGTTCCCATTTCCTTCTGGATGCGCGGCCACATCGCCGTGGATTTCGTCCTGAACCGACTTGCCAGGCCAGTAAAGAACCTTATTAATGTCATCACGCGATGTGTCGGAATCGGTTTGTGCCTCCTGATCAGCTGGAATTCGATGAAGATAGGGACGGGGATGCACAAAGCGGCGGAGGTTTCAGGAACTCTTGAACTGCCTCTCTATCCCGTTGAGTATGCTTTAGCCTTCTGCTTCCTCGTGCTTTCAATTGTCCTCCTCTGCGACATCCTCAAGATTTTCGGAGGAACCTATGAGTGAGCTGATGACGGGATGCGTCGCGCTCGTGGCATTGATCGCGCTATTTTTCACCGGGCTTGAACTGCCCTTCTGCATGATCTTGGTGGGGTTTGGTGGATTCACGTATCTTGTTGATTTCAGGGGAGCCACCCATATGATGGCAAAGGACATGTACGATGTCTTTGTCTCTTACGGGTACACGGTTTTCCCTCTTTTTATTTTTATGGGCCAGATCGCCTTCGTCTCAGGCATCGCGAAGCGGCTATACGATTGCGCCTACCGGTTCGTCGGCCACATTCCAGGCGGACTCGCGATGGCCACGGTGGGCGGGGCCACCGCCTTCAAAGCCCTCTGCGGCTCAGCAGTAGCTACCGCAGCAACCTTCAGCAGCGTGGCCATTCCTGAAATGGATCGGTATGGCTACAGCAAGACCCTCTCAACGGGTCTCGTGGCAATTGTCGGAACGCTCGGCTGCCTAATCCCGCCCACAGTTTTTCTGATCATCTATGGCCTTCTCACCGAACAATCGATAGGGACATTGTTCCTGGCCGGGATCGTCCCCGGGCTCGGGATCGCCCTTTTATTTGTGGTCACGATTTACGGATGGGCTAAGATCAACCCATCCCTTGCTCCTGCCGGCGAAAGGTCCACTTGGAAGCAGAGGATAGCGTCCCTGCCCGAGGTGCTAGTCGTCCTTGCCGTCTTCATGCTCATGATCGTCGGGCTCCTGAAGGGGTTTTTTACCCCTACGGAAGCGGGCAGTGTCGGCACTATGGTGGTTCTTCTCATGGTGGTTATCAGAAAACAGCTCAGCTTCAAGGGGTATGTCAAAGCGATCGGAGACGCGATGGCCACGGCATGCATGATCCTGCTGCTGATTGGAGGCTCCTCTGTCCTGGGCCATTTTATAACGATCACAAACATTCCACAGCTCATGGCGGACTGGGCCACACATCTTCCCCTCAACCGGAATGTCGTCATGATTATTATCTGCTTCGTATACCTCATCGGCGGCTCGTTCATCGATGACCTCGCCTTTATGATTCTCGCCACCCCCATCTTTTTCCCGGTTGTCCAGAAGCTCGGTTTCGATCCGGTCTGGTTCGGCATCATGCTCGCGGTCACCATCATGATCGGCATTGTCATTCCCCCTGTGGCCTCCAATGTTTTTATCGTGCACAAAATAAGCAAAACACCGATGGCCACCGTGTATAAGGGCGTAGTTCCGTTCTTGCTCGGCATCGTCGTATTCGCGGCTCTGCTCTTCATCTTCCCGCAACTCGCGCTTTTTCTGCCTCATTATCTGATGAAGTGAAATGAAGGCGTTGATAGAGGCCTGCAAGGCTCAATAAACAATAAGGAGGAGTTAAGATGAGAAGGAGAATGTTCCTGGTAGCGCTTTTCGCTGTTACGCTCTGTGTCAGCGGCTTTGTGCCCTGCCATGCGCAAGGTATCGCTCCCATCAAGTTGAAGTTCAGCAACTTTCAGCCCATAACCTTTTCCGCCACGCCGGTGATAGGCCAGTTCTGCGAGGAGATAAAGAAGCGCACCAACGGCAGGGTCGAGATTACCTACTACCCGGGCGGAACACTCACCACAGCGGCCAAGGTCTACGACGGCATCGTGAACCACGTTTCTGACCTCGGCAATAGCCACACTGCTTACACGCGGGGCCGCTTCCCGCTTTCGGAGATGCTCGATCTGCCGGTCGGCTACACCAGCGGCTTTGTCTGCACACATGTGAAGCACGATTTTTACAAGAGGTTCAAACCTAAAGAATGGGACGAGGTGCACGTGCTCTACTTTTGGTCTCCTGGCCCCCAGATCTTCGCAACGTCCAAGAAACCGTTCAAGACAATGGAGGAACTGAAAGGGTTGAAGTTCAGAGGCATGGGAAGACCCGCGGACACGATCAAGGCGGTCGGTGCGGTACCCGTGTCGCTTGAAATGGGTGACGCGTATGACGCGGCCCAGAGAGGGTTGCTGGATGGCATGTTCGAAACGATGGAGACCTGGAAGGGCTTTCGACTGGGTGATGTGATTAAGTACGCTGCCCTGACGCAACGCGCAACCGGCCTTGTGTACACGTTCTACGTCGCCATGAACAAGGAGAAGTGGGACGCGTTGCCTGGTGATATAAAGAAGATCTTCGACGAAACATCAGAAGAGTTTGTAGACAAGCATGCTGTAACCACACTGTCAGCCGACTTTGAGGGACTCGATTATTTTAAGCAGCGCGGCGGACAGATGATCAGTCTACCGGAAGAGGAGATTCAGAAAATGCGAAAGGCCGTGGAGCCGGTCATACAGAATTATATGAAGGACATGGAGGCGAAGGGCTTCAAGAGGACCGAAATGGAGGCGCAGCTGCAATACATATACGAACGTATCACTTACTGGGGCAAGCAGGAGAAGGACCGTAAACTGAAGAGCCCCTACGTTCAATAACTCGCGTCGCAACTGCGGGAAGGAGCACACTATGCGACTTCAGGGAAAGGTTGCTATCGTGACAGGAGGAGCTCGCGGACTCGGAAAAGATTACGCTTTGCGTTTCTGTGAAGAAGGTTGCCGTCTTGTGATTGCCGATATTCTGGATCCTTCTGCTGTTGCGGGCGAGATAGGCAAGATGGGAGGTGAGGCGCTAGCCTTTCGCGCTGATGTGTCAGAGGAGGAAAGCACGAACGAGATCGTCCGTAACGCGATAGAGCGTTTTGGGAAAATTGATATTTTGGTTAATAATGCAGCCGCTTTTGCTGATCTCGGCAAAAAGCCTTTTCACGAGATTTCCGCGGAAGACTGGGACAAAGTGATGCGGGTCAATCTCAAAGGCACGTTCCTTTGCTGCAAAGCCGTTTACCCACACATGAAAAAACAGAAGAAGGGCAAAATCATAAATGTTTCTTCCGGAACCTTTTTTAGCGGAACACCGTATTTTCTGCACTACGTTACCTCAAAGGGAGGGATCGTTGCTTTGACGCGGGCCTTGGCAAGGGAGTTGGGGGATGATGGAATTTGTGTCAACGCCATTGCTCCAGGACTTACGATTAGCGAAGCCGTCCACGGAAACCCGATGTATCCCGAAGAATCTCTCAGGTCCGTGGCTGCAACCCGGTGCTTTAAACGGGATGAGCTGCCCGAGGATCTTCTCGGGACCATGGTGTTTCTTGCCTCGGAGGACAGTGATTTCATTACCGGCCAGACTATTGTTGTAGACGGAGGAGTGGTTTTGCATTAAAGACATTTCGACCCAAAAAGTTTGTCTTGACAACTGATAAGGACAGAGGAAGGATATAGCAGGCCCGGGCAGGGCTTGGGCAGGGAGAGGCGGAGAGGGGAGATTCATGAAACGATTTCTTGATGGCGTGTTGAAGATCAATGAATTAATGCAGGACGTAGCCGGCATCTTCCTGACTTTCATAATGCTGCTGACGACAGCGGATGTCATACTGAGAATTTTTGGTAGGCCGGTACCGGGTGCTGTCGAAATCATTGCTATCTGCGGTGGAGTCGTCATTGGCTTTACGGTGCCTATCACGTCCTGGATGAGGGGTCATATCGCCGTTGACTTTGTGTTGAATTGGCTTCCTGAGAAAGGAAAAAATCTGATCAATATCATTACAAGATGCATCGGGATCGGTTTGTGCCTGCTCATCAGCTGGAACTCCATGAAGATAGGAACGGAGTTTCGGCAGGGGGCAGAGGTTTCAGGGACTCTTCAACTGCCCCTGTACCCCGTTGCTTACGCCATAGCAGCCTGCTTCCTCGTGCTGACAATTGTGCTCTTCTGCGACATCTTCAAGATCTTTGGAGGCACCTATGAGTGAGGTGACGGTAGGATGCATAGCATTATCAGCGTTACTCGTGTTATTTTTCAGCGGGCTTGAACTGCCCTTCTGCATGATTCTGGTCGGGTTCGCCGGATTTACCTACCTCGTGAATTTCAAAGCGGCCACCCACATGATGGCAAAGGATATTTACGACGTCTTTGTATCATATGGCTATACGGTGTTCCCCCTCTTTATTTTCATGGGGCAGATTGCGTTCGCGTCGGGCATCGCGAAAAAGCTTTACGATTGCGCCTATCGATTTCTGGGCCACATTCCTGGCGGGCTCGCGATGGCCACGGTGGGCGGGGCCACCGCCTTCAAAGCCCTCTGCGGGTCGGCAGTGGCTACCGCAGCAACCTTCAGCAGTGTAGCCATTCCTGAAATGGATCGGTATGGCTACAGCAAGACCCTCTCCACCGGCCTCGTGGCCGTGGTCGGGACTCTGGGCTGCCTCATCCCGCCCAGTGTCTATCTCATCATCTTCGGCTTCATTACCGAACAGTCGATAGGCAAATTATTCCTCGCCGGGATTCTTCCAGGGCTCGCCATTGCCATCCTGTTTGTGTTCACGATTTACGGATGGGCCAAGATGAACCCGGCGCTCGCTCCTGCAGGCGAGAGGTCCACCTGGAAACAAAGGATGCTCTCCTTGCCGGAAGTCGCCGTCGTACTTGTGGTCTTCGTGCTCATGATTACAGGACTCTTGAGGGGCTTCTTCACACCCACCGAAGCGGGCAGCGTGGGTACAGCCGCGGTGCTCCTCCTCGTTATCTTTAGAAAGCAGCTAAGATTTAAGGCATACGCTAAAGCCATCGGGGACGCGATGCGCACAGCGACCATGATCCTTCTGCTGATTGGGGGGTCGGCGGTTCTCGGCCATTTCATCACGATCACGAACATCCCGCAGGCCATGTCGGACTGGGTCGTACAGCTCCCTGTTCACAGGAATCTGATCATAATTATCATTTGCATCGTTTATGAGATCGGCGGCTCGTTCATCGATGACCTGGCGTTCATGATCCTCGCCACGCCCATCTTTTTCCCTGCTGTCGTGAAGCTCGGTTTCGACCCGATATGGTTTGGCATCCTGATCGGCATCACCCAGATGGTGGGGATCGTCATTCCCCCGGTGGCCTCCGCTGTCTTCATCGTGCACAAAATAAGCAAGACACCCATGGCTACCGTGTACAAAGGTGTAGTTCCCTTTTTGATCGGTATCATCGTCGTCGCGGGCCTGCTCTTTGTCTTTCCAGAGCTCGCTCTTTTTCTTCCCAATTACCTTATGAAGTAGGAAAGAGAATAGATCAGAGAAGCCACGAGGCTCAAAAAAATGATAAGGAGGGTTAACATGAGAAGAAAACTTATGCTTGTTATGTTGGCGATTTGTTTGCTAAGCTTCATCGGTTTTGTGCCGGGTTATGCAGCAAGTTCGAGCCCGATCAAGCTGAAATACAGTAATTTTTTTCCGGTGGCGCATTTCTTCAGTGTCGGTGCTTCCCAGTTCTGCGACGAAGTGAAGAAACGTACCAACGGCAGGGTCGAGATCACGTACTATCCGGGTGGCACACTTACCACCGCGCCCAATATTTTCAAGGGAGTTGTGAACAACCTTTCTGACATAGGCTTATCCCATATCGGTTACACGAGAGGCCGTTTTCCGGCCACAGAAATATTGGATCTGCCGCTCGGCTATTCCAGTGCCTTCGTCGAGTCACACGTAAGGGACGATTTCAACCATAAGTTCAAGTTGAAGGAATGGGACGAAGTCCACGTGCTTTATTTCTTTTCACCTGGGCCGCAGATCATAGCCACCAAGACAAAGCCGGTGAGAAAACTGGAAGACCTGAAAGGACTGAAGTTCAGAGGCATCGGAAGGCCCGCTGACACGTTGAGCGCCCTCGGAGCAACGCCGGTGGCTCTTGAAATGGCAGATCAGTACGATGCGCTCCAGAGGGGATTATTGGACGGGACGTACGAAACGATGGAGACTTGGAAGGGTTGGAAGTTGGGCGAACAGATCAAGTATGCGACCCTTTGCCAGCGTGCAACAGGCACAACCTATACGTTCTACGTGGTCATGAACAAAGACAAGTGGAATGAGCTGCCGGACGATATCAAGAAGATCTTTACCCAGATATCTGAGGAGTGGGCGGACAAGTCGGCCCTGGCGGCCTTCCAGGCGGACATCGAGGCGCGGGATTTTTTCCTGCAGCGCGGCGGACAATTGATCCCCCTGTCTGACGAAGAGGTGAAGAAATGGGCAAAAGCGGTCGAGCCTGTGGTACAGAACTATATGAAAGAAATGGAAGGCAAAGGATACAAGCGGAGCGACATGGAAGCGCAGTTGAAGTTCATACGCGAGCGTATAATTTACTGGGACAAGCAGGAGAAAGAGCGTGGCCTGAAGAGCCCTTACATAGTGCAGTAGCTGTAACCGGGAAATGCGTTCTTGCGGGTTCCGGGTTGCAGGTTATAAGCAAGAACGTGTTACGAGTTACGGGTTACAAGTTAGAGGTTAGAGACAAAACTGGCGCGATCGCAAGGGGCGCGGCACCAGTTGGGAAGCAGGGAGGTTCGTGTGGATGAATCGCAGAAAGAGAGGGGGCCGGTGCACGCCACGTTTGACCTGAGCGGAAAAGTTGCGCTGATCACAGGTGGTGCGACCGGGCTGGGCGAGGCATTTGGTGAGGCCCTCGCCGAGTATGGCGCGGATATCGCCATAGCCGATATCGACGAGCCGACGGCCCGGGAGACTGCCGCACAGATAGAAAGAACGGGACGTAGATCTTGCGCCGTGAAGGCCGATGTGACCCGGTCCGACGAGGTGCAGCATATGGTCGAGGAAGTGGTCGCCCGCCTCGGCGCCATCGACATCCTGATAAATAACGCCGGGGTGACGGCAAAAGGCATGCGGATCCACGAGATGCCACTGGACGTCTTCGACCGGGTGATCGATATAGACCTGAGGGGCGTCTTCATTTGCACAAGAGCGGTCCTCCCGGTAATGTTGAAACAAGGGAAGGGCAACATCATCAATATTGCCTCCTCATACGCACTAAGGCCGTTTTTCAGCATCTGCGAGCTGAAGCCTAACGCGCCTTATGTTACCGCCAAACACGCGGTACTCGGTCTTACGAGAGAAACAGCGGTCGAATACGCGCAGGACGGAATCCGGGCAAATGCTGTAATACCCGGCTGGTTTGCCGGCACTAAGCTTACTGCCGCGACGCAGGGACCGGAGTACGCAGCGTTTGTGAAGCAGTACGACGAGACGGTATTGAGGATAACGCCCATGGGGCGCAAGGGAAGCCCCGACGAGCTCAAGGCATTGGTCGTCTATCTCGCCTCAGACGCATCCAGCTTTGTGACGGGTCAAAGCTTTGTGGTAGATGGGGGCATCACCGTTTAGAGAAACATGGCAGGAGAACGCAACCATATACGGAGGGATTTATGGATCCAATGAGGGTTTATCAGTACTCGAATCCGGGCAGACTCATATTCGGCCCTGGCGCACTCTCTGAGCTCAAGAAGGAGATTGGGGTGAAGGATAGACCCCTCCTTATTACGGATGAAGGGATCGCTCGCGCAGGGATCGCAAAAAGGGTCACGGACCTTCTCGTTGAAGCGGGCATCCGGTACGAACTGTTCGACCGTGTGGAAGCGGACCCGTCAGTCCAGGTAGCTGAGGAAGCCACCGCTTTCTACAAGGAAAGAGGCTGTACATCGATCATTGGCCTCGGCGGAGGCAGCTCCATGGATGTGGCAAAGGCTGTGGCACTCATGGGGACGCACGAGGGGACGCTGAGGGAGTACCTGGCGGGCAAACCCATCGAGGGCACTGTCCCTTTGCTCCTGGCCATACCCACGACCGCGGGGACCGGGTCTGAGGTCACTGCCGTGGCCATCATAGCCGACCATGAGAGCAAGGTGAAGGCAATCCTCAGGAGCCCGGTACTCGTTCCCCAGGTGGCAGTGCTCGACCCACTCCTCCTCGCTTCGGTACCACCCAGAGTGGCGGCTGAGACAGGGGCTGATGCGCTCACGCATGCGATCGAGTCTTATCTTGTCCCAACCAGCCACGTGATCACCGATGCCCTGGCACTCTCGGCGATAAGAATGATCTTCAACAACCTGCCCGCATTTGTGGCAAACTCTCGAGACGTGGCAGCAGCAGGCCAGATGCTCCTCGCGAGTTGCATGGCGAGTTTATGCTTCAAGAACACAGGCCTCGCTCTCGCCCACGGACTGGCCCATCCTGCCGGCGTCTATTTTCATACGAGCCATGGCCTTTCCTGCGCGCTCTATCTGCCGGGGGTCATGGAGTTTAACGCGCCGGCCTGTGCGGAGAAGCTGGCTTCGATAGCCGAGGCTGCCGGGACCGATGTTCGCAGGCTATCCGCGGAGATGGCGGCAGCAGAGGCAGTCCGAGCGGTTCGCGCCCTTTTCGCGAAGGTAGGTATTCCGAGGACACTTTCAGAAATGGGGGTTGAATTCAAGCTGGAGCCAAAGATGGTGGATGACGTGCTTGCGTCACCGCCTGCGAAGAATAACCCGGTGCCGGCTGACAGGGACCAGATCGCAGCCCTGTTTGCTTCCGCACAGTGATAATTTAAGAGCAAGGAGATTACGTCATGGCCGGATATGCGGGCAAAGTAGCGTTTGTGGATTTGACATCAGGCTCGATCACGAAGGAGTCGCTTCCGGAGAAGGATTATCGCAGCTTCATCGGTGGCGCCGGTCTCGGCGCAAAGATACTCTACGAGCGGATGAAGCCAATGATAGACCCTCTGGGTCCCGAGAATATGCTGGGCTTCCTGCCCGGACTCCTCAACGGAACCGGCACACCCATGGCGACCAAGTACACGGTCGTTACCAAGTCGCCGCTTTCCTCTACGTGGGGCGATGCCAATTCCGGGGGACTGTTCAGCTCAGAGCTGAAAGCTGCGGGTTTCGATGGCATATTTTTCACAGGGGCTGCGTCCAAACCGGTTTACTGCCTGATCAACGACGGCACCATCGAAATCAAAAGTGCAGCCCACCTGTGGGGAAAGAATACGCGTGAGACCGTTGAGGCCCTGGAAAATGAAACAGGCGATAAACGGCTGCGGACCGCCTGTATAGGCCCTTCCGGAGAGACGAGGTCTCTGATCGCGTCGATCATCACGGATGATGGGAGAGCCGCCGCGAGGTCCGGCGTTGGAGCAGTGATGGGTTCGAAGCATCTCAAGGCAGTGGCTGTCAGGGGCTCGCGCCGGGTAGAGGTGGCGGACAGCGAGGCATTGACACGTCTCAGAAGCGAGACGATCACCCACCTCAAGGACGTTGACCATCTTCCGTTCATCAAGGTCCTGAGCGGCCCCGGTACGTGCGCGGGCCCTCTTGGATTGGTGCCGGCCGGAGCGTCACCGATCAAGAACTGGAGCCTCATCGGGGATAAAGCCTTTCCGGATTACGTCAAGATCGCCGGTGAGCAGATCACGAAGTACCAGATGCGGAAGGCAGGGTGCGGCAACTGTCCCATTAATTGCGGCGGCATTCTGACTGTCAAAGAGGGTCCCTTTGCGACCGAGGGTCGGAAGCCGGAATACGAAACGATCGCCGCCTTCGGCATGATGTTACTCAACGGTGACGTGGAATCAATCATAAAGGCGAATGACCTCTGCGATCTCTATGGCATTGATACCATTTCGACGGGCACGGCTTTGGCCTTTGCCATGGAATGTTACGAACGGGGTATTATCGGAAAGGAAGAGACCGGCGGCATTGAGCTGACATGGGGCAACGCCGATGCGATCATCGGTATGCTCAACAAGATCGGGAGGCGGGAAGGCCTCGGAGCCGCACTCGCCGACGGCGTTGAAAGAGCTGCACGCCAGATCGGCAGGGGCGCAGACCAGTATGCGATGCATGTGCACGGACAGGAGCCAGGATTTCACGACCCGAGGATCTTCCCGCTGCGCGGGTTGAGTTATATTGTCCACCCGGCACCCGGCCGGCATATGACCTCCATGGCGTCTATTCGGCTCGAAGGAGAAGGCAAGCTCGGAGCGTATCCTGAGCTGCAGAGACCGGAGGGAGATGACGAGGTCGAAAAGAGAGGCAGGATCCACGCCCTTGGCTCGAGCTACAGCCAGGCGTTCGGAAACAGCGGCATGTGCCTGTTCGCCCTCAGTGCAGGAAGCGCTGTGCCACTGGTCGAATTCATTCGCGCTGCTACGGGCTGGGACTTCACAGCTGCGGAAGCCATCGCCGCCGGCAAGAGGAGCCTCACGTTCCAGCAGGCGTTTAATCTGCGAGAGGGGTTGAGCGCTCGAGATTTTGTTCTTCCAAAAAGAATTGCAAGCCCACCCGCGATGGGTCCTTTCGCGGGAAAGGCTGTTGACTTTGATGCCCTGAGAAGAAGCTATTATCAAGCGATGGGCTGGGAGCCTGAAACGGGTAATCCACCCATGGACATGGAGCTTCAGCTTAGAGAGATATGAACATTCTGATGAAAGGACCGCCTCTTCGCCGTAACCGATTCTCTACTTAAACAGGATGTCCCTAAGTCTGGCCCTCGTTGCCTGATCCAGAGCGGTAAAGTGGGCCACTCCTGCTGCCATAGCATCGCCGGTAGTGGGGTCAAGAGTCATCTGCATCTTGTCAACTTCAGATAGAAACTCCTTGTCTCCTAACATATCCTGGAAAGCCTTGCGTAGTATGTCCACCCGGTCTTTAGGAGTTCCCGGAGGAAGGGCGAAGGGCCTGGAGTATTCGTTGCCATCATTGATTACAATCTGGATGATCTTTTTCTGTTCCTCCGTCTTTGCCAGGCTATACAGCGTTGGCACGTTCGGAATTCCCTTAAGCGGCTTTGCAGCGGCCTGGGCTACGACAAACATTTCACCCGAATCCATTTGTCTCTTCCGGTTCACCTTCATGCTATCCCACGAAGCAGGGCCGCCCGCCAGTTCGCCACCCTCGATGGCGATCAGAATATCGGCGGTGCCTTTGTAACCTGTTACGACCTGCGTCGGAAATCCGAGGACCGTGCCCATGCGCGATATGTTGTCGGCAAAATTCCCCGGGACCAGACCCCCGAGCTTGGCTGGGGTCGAAGCAACTCTCCACGTATCTGCGGAAGAGATGCCGCTCTTCTTCCCGAAGACAAGTACCGCATTTTCTTTGTTGGCCGCACCGATATAGATGAATTTCTGGGGATCGAAGTCGTATCCCGGTTGGCCGAGCATCTGGCTCAGAATGAGCCCCCCGTTCACGTGGCCTATAGTCAGACCGTCAGGCTTTGTGCCTTTGAAAAGTTGGTTGGCCATGATCAGGCCACCGGCGCCGGTGACGTTCTCCACGATGACTACCGGCTTGCCCGGGATGTGTCTCCCGATATGTCTTCCTACAGTCCTCGCCCACAGGTCAAAGCCTCCGCCTGCAGAAGCGCCAACCGTGATGCGCACTGTCTTATTCTCGAAGAACGGGCCCGCTGCAACGGAGAGCGTGGAGATAAAGCAGATGATGATCGTAAAAGCCAACAATAAAGCCGGTCTCCTCATGAGATTCCTCCTTTTTTTGGATGGTTTGTCTCCATCAGATCTTAAACTCGTCAAATGTCTCGGGCGCAAAGAGTTCTTCAATCGACATCTTTCGCACAGAGAGGCTCTGTTCGAAAGAATACTGGCAAAGCGTGTCCAGCGTTTTCCGGTTCTTTTCGATGCCGTAAGGCCACCAGTCCTCACCCATGATCGCCTTGGTGGAATCGACGTGGCGCACAAGCCACGGGAGGCTTGTGCTGAGAGCGTGGGTATGCTGGAGGTTTCTAAGGGCTATGTTCTTGGATTGGAGGCAAGCTTTGTACAGAGACATTGCCACCCATGGGTTTGCCTCGTAGATATTCCGTTTTATAATGACGGTATGCATAATCGGAAAAATGCCGGTTCGCGCAAAGTATTCTTCCTCTACCTGCCAGTAGTTATCAAAGAGGCGTTTCACGTTCGGTGAGCCGGAAGAAAAGCAGGATGGAGTGCGAGCAGTGAAGAGGGCGTCGAGTTCTCCCTGGTCGAGCATTTGAGAGAGTGTTTTGTCCGGGGGAATAGGCTGAAAATCGACGCCACTCAGGTCAAGTTTGAGCTTCTCCACCCGGCCGGCTATTTCCTCGCCGCCGCTTCTCCAGTGCATGTCTCCCGGTAGGATCTTGTATTCATGCTGAAATATCCCCCTAAGCCATACTGCGGCAGTCATGGGATACTCGGGCACGCCAACTGTTTTGCCCTTCATGTCCTGGGGTCCTTTGATGCCTTTGTGGGTGTTGATGTATACACAAGAGTGGCGGAAAAACCGCGACGTGAAAACCGGTATGGCGATAAAACGGTCATCACCGCGAGACCTGAACTGCGTGTAAGACGAGAGGGAGGTTTCTGATCCGTCGAATTCCTGGTGCTTTAGCTGGCGCCAGGCGTTCTCCTCTATTTCTATGGGGATAAAATTGAGGTCGATGCCCTCGGGGACCACAGTGCCGTTTAAAAGGGAGTGCATCCTGTCGTAGGGTGAACAGGCAAAAGTGAACCGTAGTTTGCTCATGGGGTCTCCTCCTACGTCCCGTTTATGAAGATTTTCTACAACAGGCGGTGCCTTTCTCCTTCCTGCGGTGCATCGGCGTCTCGATCCACTCCCGCAGGCTGTAACAACTCATTATTCGTTCTGCATTCTCGCTAGCGCTCGCTCATTATCTGTTCTATCCCAGCCTGGAATAGCTTTCTCGCATTGCCGCTGAAGATTCGCTCCTGCACCTCGGGTGCGAGACGGAGCGCCTCGATCCCAGCGATTGTCTCGGTGACACTGCGCTGAAACGGATAATCTGAGCCGAATATGATCTGCTCCATACCGACGAGTTCCTCCGTGCAGGCGAGTGGTGGTCTGCCATACGAAACCGCAGTATCGTAATAGAAGCGCTTCAGGTAGTCGCGGGGGGGTTTGGACAGATGTTCCCGACACTCTCGGTAACTCTTGGCGCCCAAGTCTATGCGCGTCGAGAGAAAGGGAAGCGTGCCACCGAGATGGGGCAGGATCATATCGAGCGATGGGTACCGCTCAAAGACTCCCGCGTAGATCATTCGGGTTACGCAGATCGTGGTGTCAAAGGGCAGATAGAGTATCGCCGCGAGCTTATACTTGTCCACCCGTTGACCGCAACCTGCAGGTACCATCGGATGGATGAATATCGGCTGCCGGAGCCGCTCGATTTCCGCAAAGAGAGGCTCCAACGCGAGGGTGTCCGGGTAGGAACCGTTGATATTACTGCCCACAACAACGCCTCGGAGGCCAAGCTCGCCGACGCAGCGGCGGAGCTCCGAGAGGGCAGCGTCGGTGTTCCCAAGTGGCACGCTCGCCATACCCACAAACCGGTCGTGATGCTTCCGCACAATCTCTGAGACGAAATCGTTCGTCATCTGCGCGAGTTCGAGGCTTAGCGCGTGGTCGTCAAAATAGACGTTGGGCGCTGAGAGCGAGAGGACGGCGACATCGACACCTGCCGCATCCATCCATGAGATTCGCTCTTCCGTTGAGTTCCAGAGGGGAAAATTGACTCCCGTAATTTTCGAGCCTTTCTCCGCATCGAATCGCCGGATCGCCTCAACGTACTCAGACGGATAGAAGTGGCTGTGGACGTCAATTCTCACGAGTGCATCCTGTCAGTTACTTTACTTATTGAAAGGCGGTCGGTATATTCTTCTCCTTCTCCATCCGCTTCCAGAAAGTCGCGCGCTCCTTCAGATAACCAATATATTCGTCAACCTCTGCCTGGTTGAACCCCTTTGAGACCAGATCAGTCTTGAACCCTGCGATGACCGGCTCCACTGCTTTCTCCCAGCGTTTCGACTCAGCGTCCGAAAGTGTGATCATCTGGCCGCCGTTCTGTTTGAGGCAATCGATCCCCTCGATGTCGATCTCGTTCATGATAACTGCGTGCCGCTCTTTCAGCTCCTCGCTCACATCGTCGAAAGCCTTCTTGAGCTGGTCCGGCAGGCTGTTCCATTTCTCCTTGTTCATTACGAGATAGAAGACAAACGTGCTGCCGATCCTCGACGGGGAAGTGGCCGACTTCACCAACTCGCCTGTCTTGAAACCCTTAAGCACCTCGGCCGTAGTCATTGCCCCATCAAGCACACCTCGACGCAACGACTCGTAGAGATCAACCATCTCGATAGGCATTGGCGTTGCTCCTAACGCCGTCACCACGTCCGCCGTCCTGCCAACGGCGCGCAGCTTTAGTCCGCGCATATCCTCGAGCGTCCGTACCTGTTTTTTGAGGGAGTGTACGATATTGGGGCCGGTGGCGAAGAAGTAGAGCACGTGCACTGCATCCCACTCCTTCGGCCTGTATTTCTTGAATGCGTCGTTTGCCACATGGGTCGACACGTAGCCGCTCGGGAGATCGAGAGGCAGATCATGCGCTTCCGTGAGCGGAAATCGTCCCTTGTTGTACGCGATGGTCGACATGCCGATATCGGTGATGCCCTGCACCACTCCGTTAAACATCTTCGGCGCGGAGGAGAGGGTACCGCCCGGATAGTACGTAATCTCGACCTTGCCACTCGTCCTTTTCTTGATTTCGTCGCAGAACTGAGCACCGATCAGTGAGTTCTTGTGGGTGGGTGGAAAATAGTTGGCGAACTTGAGCTTGATTGCCTCCGCAGCATACACCGTCGAAAATAAAAAAACAACGACACTCGCAAACAGGACGCTAACAAGGAGCCTTTTCATGTCCGCATACCCCCTTTTTTTGTGCGATCACTATAGGTTTTGACTTAATCCGCTTTTTTTGTCAAGTAAAATGCCGTAGTATATAATTACTAATCCGTGCGGTACGTTCGTGCTATTTACACCATTTGCATCGATACTTTAGACTACGAAAACGGGGCTCTTCTGCACAAGATGACGCAGGGGGTCCGGCCCTGTGGGCAGTCGTTCCCTGATGGGGAACACGGGGGCCGCTATGACGTTTTTTCTTGTAGTGACGCGAAACCTTAGCTGATCGTCATCACACGCGAGCCGTTCACCAGGGTTGCCTTGGCCGTGATTGTGGAGGGAGGAGAGTACATGGATTCGACACGGTTCCCAAAGTACTTCAATGAAGGTATAGAAAATATGCCGTGGGCCGAGGTAAGGGGGCGGATTCAGGAGCCGCGCTTTTTAAAACAACTGCAGTATGTGGCCAGCTGTTCGCTTTTCTATAAGAGGAAATTCGAAGCGATCGGCCTTGTCGCAGATGACATACGCGGTCTGGATGACCTTGAGAAGCTGCCTTTCACCGAAAAACACGAGATACGACAGAGCCAGGAGGAGGCACCGCCCCTCGGCCTGCATGCGGCGAGCAGCATGGATAACGTCGTGCGCATCTATTCTTCGAGCGGGACCACGGGCCGTCCAACCTTTATCGGCGTTACGCGTCACGACCTCGAGGACGTCTGGCTCAATATCATCCCGCGCACCTCGTACTGTGCAGGCATGCGGCCGGGTGATCGCCTCGTCTTTACCTCACAGGTGGGTCCCTTCGTTGCCGGGGCCACCCTGCAGGGCTACGAGCGGATCGGTCTCACCACCATCCCTTTGGGCCCTGGACAGACCGAGAGAGTCATCCTCTCATGCCGGCTGATAGGGGCTAATATCATAATGGGTACCCCCTCGTACGCGGAATTCTTTATCGGTTGGTGTGAACAGAAGGGCATTGACCCGCGCTCGCTGGGCATCAATAAGGTGGTTGTGGCAGGCGAGCCCGGGGGGAGCATCCCGTCCGTCCGTGAAAAGATCGAGCGAGGCTACGGCTGCACCTGCACCGAAGCAATGGGAATCGCCGACATCGCCCCCTCCCTCTGGTCGGAATGCCCTGAGGCGAAGGAGGGAATGCATTTGTGTGCGCAGGAGTTTGTCTTTGTCGAGCTTATCGACCCGGATAGTGGCAAGAATATCGAATGGAGGGATGGCGCGAAGGGCGAGCTTGTCTACACGGCCATCGACCGCGAGTGCGTCCCGCTGGTCCGCTTCCGTAGTCGGGACCATGTGCAGGTCTGGTCGTCTCCTTGCGTGTGCGGACGCACGAGCCCTCGCGTGCGGGTGATCGGAAGGACTGATGATATGTTGATCGTGCGCGGCGTCAACGTCTTTCCGTCCGCAATCAAGGCGGTTGTGAGCGAGTTCGCAGCGAGGACAACGGGCTATATCGAAGTCCAGCTTAAAGAACCGGGACCGGGCGTCGTGCCTCCCGTCCCGGTGAAAGTCGAGTACGCTGCGGGTGCAGAAAACTTGCCAAGTCTCAAGGCGGAACTGGAGGAGGCGCTGCGAGCAAAACTCATCTTCCGTGCATCCGTCGAACTGGTTCCCGAGGGCACGCTGCCGCGTTCCGAATACAAAGGGAAGCTGGTAAGGAAGCTGTACGAACGGTGAACGGATGCGGCGGCACCCGATGTTCTAAGGAGGACCCATGACCCTTGATCCCGTCAAGTACGAAATCTTCATCCGGCGCCTCGCGACGATCCTGGAGGAAGGGCGCAAGGCGATTGCCATGGTG
>Ga0209039_10001481_pt1 | contig 21822 bp, 22 predicted proteins | sample BogFormECP12_OM1_FD_188238 | JGI IMG/M metagenome (GOLD analysis project Ga0209039, IMG submission 188238) | Bog forest soil microbial communities from Calvert Island, British Columbia, Canada - ECP12_OM1 (SPAdes) (version 2) | ecosystem: Environmental > Aquatic > Freshwater > Wetlands > Bog ...
TCGCCATCCGTGGGCACCACGCCGCTCGAAAGCCCCGTCCCCGCTCCGCGCGGGATGAACGGAATTCCGTTCCCGGCCAGCAGGCGCACCACGCGCGCCACCTCTTCCGTGCTACCCGGCAGGACCACCGCGCGCGGCAACTTCTTGAAGATGGTGTTGCCGTCGCACTCGTAAGGGCGCAGTTCCGACGGGTCGGTCAGGACAAATCGTTGGCCCACAATCGCGCGCAACTCCTTGGCCAATTGCTTGTCGTCCATGTCAATTCCTCCCGCCGGCCTCGGCGCCGTATGCCCGGTCCAACAGATCGACGATGTGCACCACTTCCACCTCCGGCCCGTACTGCCTTACGCCCAGCCTGAGTTGCATCATGCAGCCGGCGTTGGCCACCGCCACCACTTGCGCGCCGCTGGCGGCGATGTTGCCCATCTTCTTGCGAAGCAGCGCATCCGCCATCTCCGGTTGCACGATGTTGTAGACTCCCGCCGAGCCGCAGCAGGTCTCCGACTGCGGCAGGCCGACCAGTTCGATCCCCGGAATCATCGACAGCACCTTGCGCGGCTGCAGGCGTATGCCCTGTCCGTGCGCCAGATGGCAGGCGTCCTGGTACGCCACTTTCAGTCGAAGCGGGTGCGCCGGCGCCACCGGTTCGATGGTCGCCAGATACTCGGAGACGTCCCGCACCTTGGCCGCAAACTGTTGGGCTTTGCCGGCGTACTCCGCGTCCTCCGCCAGCAGGCGTGGATACTCCTTGAGCGTCGAGCCGCATCCCGCGGCGTTCACAATAACGTACTCGGCATCCGCGGCCAGGAACGCATCAATGTTCTGTCGCGCTTGCCGGCGGGCCTGCTCCAGGTCGCCGAAGTGGTGCGCCAGCCCGCCGCAACAGGTCTGCGCCGCGGGGATCTTCACGTCGCAGCCATTGGCCGCCAGCACCCGCACGGTGGCGACGTTGGTGGGGCCGAACATCACGTCGCCCACGCATCCTGCGACGAATGCCACGGTGGCGCGCCGCGCGCCTCGGGCCGGGACGAACTCCGGCAGCACGTCGCTCCCGAAGCGGTCCGGCACGCGCGCCGTGGCGGCCATGGCCGCGGTGCGGCCGCGCACCAGGCCCAGCTTCACCGCGGCCCGATCCAGCTTCAGCTTCTGCACCATGCGTAGGCCGCGCGCCAGCCGCCGCAGCTTGGCCGGTCTGGGGAATACGCCGTGCATGAAGAAGCGCCTCACCCGTACGTCCCAGAAAGAGCGCTTCCGTTCCTCTTCGAGTTGTGCGCGGGCATCCTCGATAATCACGCCATACTTGACGCCCGACGGGCAGGATGACTCGCAGGCCCGGCAATCCAGGCACAGATCCAGGTGCCCCAGCACCTTGGGCACGGGCTCCAGCGTGCCGGCGGCCAGGCTGCGAATCAGGTGGAGGCGCCCGCGCGGGGAATCGTCCTCAATGCCCAGTTCCCCGTAGGTGGGGCACACCTCCAGGCAGAAGCCGCAATGCACACAGCCGTCCAGGTTGGCGCGCGACAGTTCTTTGAGTTCGAGCATGGCTAGACCCTCCCCACAAACCGCCCGCGGTTGAGAGTGCGGCCGGCGTCGAACGTCTCCCGGATCCCCTCGACGATTTTCCACTCCGGCCGCGCCGGGCCCCAGACGTCCACCCGGCGCCTGAGCGCCACCGCGCCCGATTCCAGCACCGCGGACCCGCCCGCCGCGTTGGCCGCCGCCATCCGAGCCTGCACCGCCTCGGCCACCGCGCCCGCCTCGCCGCCGTTGGCAAAGCCGTAGAGCATCACGGTGCCGCTGGGCACATAGGCCACCGCTTCCAGCTTCACCGGACCTGGCGGGCGGAGGCAGTCTTGCAGTTGCGGCCCCACGTCGCTGACTACCGTGTTCACCTTGATTCGGAAAGCCGCGGCGAACCGGTCGCCGTAATTTCTGAGCCGATCCCAGAAATCCGATTCCGTCCCGCCCGCCAGCACCACGGACGCGCCATTGGCCGCCAGCATTTGCGAGACGCGGTCCGCCTGGTAAACATTGTTCTCGGCGGTTTCCTCCAGCGCGATCGCCAGCGATACCGGGCCAGGCGCCTCCAGCCGCCGGGCCACTTCCGGCGTCAGCATCGTCACCGCGGCCGGCAAAAGTTCCGAATTGAGAATCGACTCCGCGGCCGCCATGGCCGGGCCCAGCTCCGCAAAACCTAACAGCAGCGTTCGGCTGTCGGCCGGCAGGGGCCGGAGCTTCAGCGAAACTTCGGTGATGACGCCCAGCGTTCCCAGGGAGCCCGCAAACAACTTGGACATATCGTAGCCGGCGACGTTCTTGACCACCTTGCCGCCCGCCTTGATCACGCGCCCGTCCGGCAGCGCCACGCGGCAGCCCAACAGGAAATCGCGCACCCCACCGTAGGCCATGCGGCGCGGCCCGGATGCGACCGCGGCGACGATGCCGCCGATGGTGGCCCCCGCCGCGCGCGGCGGATCGAGCGAGACCGTCTGTCCGTGCCGCGCCGTGAGCGCCTGCAAGTTGGCGAATCGCATGCCGGCCTCGACCGTAATGGTCATGTCGGCCGGCACGTAGTCCACCACCCGGTTCAGTTTCTCGAGCGATAGGACCAGGTCGACCCGTTCCATCGGCCGGCCCAGGTCCTGCTTGGTGCCGGCGCCCCAGGGGACGACAACCATCTGCGCCACCGCCGCCTCCCGCAAGACGGCCGCCACCTCGCTTTCCGACGACGGGAGCGCGACAGCGTTCGGGACGATCCCGTCTACGGCATAACGGGACCGCGTTTCCAGGTCTTCCATGACCCGCCTATTCTAGCGCCCCTACGCTGCCAGCTTGTGTAGCTGTTTCTGTGCCGCCCGGCTCCACCTGGCCGTAGTCCGCCGCAGATACCTTGGCGCCGTGCGCGCGGCCTCCACGGCGCGTGTGTACATCGCGCGCGCCGCGGCGTCATCGCCCAATCCCTCGAGCGCCTGGCCGCAGTAGAACAGGCCCTCCGGATCGTAAGGCCACCGTTCGACATACCGCGCCAGCTCATCGCGGGCATCCTGGTACTGGCCCACGGAAAGGTAGATGCCGCCCAACTCGCGCAGCACCTCGCTCTGGCTGTGCCGCTCGTCCTGGTCGACCACCGTCTGAAAGTGCCCCAGGGCGTCTTTTAGCCGCCCTTGCTGGCGCGCGATGCGGCCCAACTGAAAATGGGCGTCGGTCTGGGTAGGGTCGATGGCGATGGCGCGGCGAAATCGCTCGATGGCCTCGCCGTACTGCCGCCGCTGCTGGTAGATGAGTCCGAGCTGGTACTGTGCTTCGCCATCGTGCGGATTCACGGCGGCGATTTCCAGCATGCGGTGAAAGTGCTGGCGATTGCGCAGCCCCGCGCCCAGGTTGCCGAGCTCGCCGCCCAGATAGTACCAGGCATAGAACAGGAAGAACGGCGAGGCCAGCCACCCCAGCAAAAATCGCAGCGGCGCCCACACGAAAACCGCGGCCGCCAGCGGAATCCACGAGAGCGAAACCACCCCGGCGGCGGTCCAGTTGCCGGTCCCGAAAACCGTCCGCACGGCGAAGAACATCAGCACCGCGAAATACAGCAGCGCCAGCCCGCCGAGCCACACCAGCACCGCCGGCGGAACCACCCACGCCGCCACTGCCAGCGGCAGTTCGACGGCCGCCAGCGCCATGGCGGTCGAGGTCAGCAGCGGAGAATAATCGCGCTGGAAGACCGTGCCCGCCCCTCCCATCCGCGCCAGCAGGCTGCTCAGCAGCAGCGCGCCGGGAACGTAGACGGCCGCCAGCACCAGCAAGGGCGCGTAGAAACTGAAAGGCAGCCAGGGGGCGTCGATCTTGAGCCACAACGAGGCCGCCAGCACGGCCGCGCTGGCGAACAGCAAGCTGCCGCGATCGAGGATCGCGCCCATGGCCGATCCGGGCTGGTAGAGCAGGCGCAGCAGCAGCTTCAGGTTGTCGCCCATCGCCAACGGCAAGTATATCAACCGGCCGTGTTGATGTCTTGACATCATTTCTAGTAGGAATTATGATGTCTTTATGAGGACGACGCTGACCATCGAGCCCGACGTGGCGCAACAAATCCGCCAGCGCATGGCCGAGAAGAAACTCCCTCTGAAGCGTGTGGTGAACGACGCCTTGCGGGCGGGCCTGTCCAAGACCAGCAAGAAGGAGCGGACCGCGCGCTTTGTCGTTAAACCTCATTCGTTCGGGTTCCTACCCGGGATCGATCACGACAAACTCGGCCAGTTGCTGGACCAACTGGACACGGAAGACTTCGTCCGCAAGATGTCCCAGTGAGTTGCATGCTGATACCAGATGTCAACATACTGGTTTACGCCTACGACGTGGACTCTCCCCGGTGTGCGCAGGCGCGGGAATGGTGGGAAACGACGTTGCGGCAGCCTCGCATCGTCGGCTTGCCCTGGAACACGTCAGTCGGATTCATCCGCATCGCGACCCAACGAGGCATCTCGGCAAGACCGATGACAGTAAAGGAAGCGGTTGAGACCGTTCGCGCGTGGCTCGACCATCCGCGCGTGCGGATACTGACCCCCGGCGAGCGTCATGCGGAAATCCTCTTCGACCTGCTGCTGGAGTTGGGCGTCGGCGGCAACCTCACGTACGATGCCCACCTGGCCGCCCTGGCCATCGAGTACCAGGCTGAACTCGTCTCGACGGACACGGATTTCGCCCGGTTCCCAGGCCTGCGTTGGTTCAATCCACTCGCCCGCCGCTCCTGACCGTCGGTCCTAGAACGCCGCCACGGAGTGAATCCCCTCCGATTCCAGCGCTACCGCCATCTTCTTCAGCGCGGTCTTGTGAATCTGGGATACGCGGCTTTCGTTCACCCCCATCACCTCGCCGATCTCTTTCATGGTCATTTCTTTCGTGTAGTAGAGGCACACCACCTTCTGGTACCGCTCGGGCAGGGTCTCGATGGCGCGCGCCAGCGTCACCTGCAACTGCCTCCGCTGGCACATGTGGTCGGGCCGGAGATCCGGCTTGGCGACGAATTCCTGCGTACGATCGCGGTCCTGGTCGGCGTGCGAATTGGCCGAAACCAACCCCACGGTCCGCAGTTCCATGAGCATGCGGCGCCACCGCTCCATGCTGAGACCCATCTCTTGCGCGACTTCGCCCTCGGTGGGGGCGCGCCCCAGCTTTGCCGAAAGATCGCGAGTCGTGGAATCCACCTGCTTTTGCCGCTTGCGAAGGTCGCGCGACGCCCAGTCGAGCTGGCGCAGGCTGTCGAGCATGGCGCCTTTGATGCGGTGCTTCGCATAGCTGTGGAACGCGACGTTCTTGGACGAATCGTATTTGTCCACCGCATCGAACAGGCCCAGCACGCCGGCGTGGATCAGATCGTCGAGATCCACATGCACCGGGAGGTTCTCGTGCACGCGTATGGCGATCGCTTTGACCAGCGGAAGATGTTCCAGCACGATCTGGTCGCGAATCTCGATGGAGATTTTCGGCCGCCGGCGTTCAGACACACTTAGCACCCGCATCGCTTTTACCTCTTTTCCGGATTTCTTTTTGGAGCCGGTTCAAATCGTCCGGCAACAGGGAGAATGCAACCCGAGTGCCACGTAGAAACAAGGCATAAAGACCTTATTTTCAGTCATAGGTACTTGGGAGCCGCGTTCCAGAATGGAACGTGTTTCAGATTGAAACGCGCGGGTGTTTCAAAGAGGAATGGAGCAGTTACCAGCCGGCTTTCTTCGCGATGTAGGTCTTGACGGCCAACCCACCCATTAAGATCCAGACGGCGTCGCGCATCAGGCCATCGAGCGTCAAAGCGGCCAGCAAGGCCAGCACGGCGTAGGTGCCCAGGGCCCACAGGAAGCGGTTGTTCATTGAATCTTCAATTCTGCCACGAGTCAACCTCCATTTCGACGCGGAGCCGCGAAGACGCGGAGAAAGAACGCGGAGATGATGAGAGAATCGAGAGTTTTCGGCTCCCCGGGTTCGAACCTCCGCTAGCGGCGTGCAGCATCGAACCAAGCATCAGTCTCCTTCCTTCCTTTAAGTTTTTCTCCGCGTCCCCGCGTCTCCGCGTCGAGTATTGTCTGCCGGTCTCCAGCCAAAGCGGAGTTGAAGAAAAAATAAACATTCCCCGCCTCGCGGCCGTCCAATAGGCATGCGTGCGACTCCGCGGCGAGCGGTGCTGGCAGCCGGAATTGGTCTTCACGCGGCGTGGGCCTTCGGTCAGGCCGTGCCGGCGCCGGCATTTGACGCAGCGTCCATCAAGCCCAGCCAGGACCCGCCCGGCAGCAGCTCGGGTATCACCACCAGCAAGGGCCGGATCAGCGCGCGCAACGTCACCCTGAAACGCTGCATGCGGGGCGCGTACGGCGTTGAGGAACCCCGCATCCTGGGAGGGCCGAAATGGGTCGATGAGGCTCGCTACAACATCGAGGCCAGGGCGGCCGGCCCGGCCGGGGATCGCGAACTCATGGTCATGCTCCAGTCGTTGCTGGCCGAGCGGTTCAAGCTGGCCTTCCACCGCGAACAGAGAGCTCTTCCCGGCTACGCGCTCGTGCTGGGGAAAAGTGGGATGAAAGCCAAGCCTTCCGCACCCGATGCCGAATCCCGAACCAACTCGGGCTGGGGACTCATCGAAGCAGCGGGCTGTAACATGGCGCAACTGGCGCTGAAGCTGTCGGAGGTGCTGCACCTGCCCGTGGCCGATCTCACCGCGCTCCCGGGAGAATTCGATTTCCAACTGAAATGGACATCCGATGCCATGCAGGCGACCCCGCCCTCCACCGCGACGCCGGACGCCGGCTCCGGCCCTTCGATCTTCGAGGCCTTGCAGGAACAGCTTGGCCTCAAGCTGGAATCGCGCAAGGTTCCGGCGGAAGTGCTGGTGATCGACCACGCGGAGAAGCCATCGGAGAATTGACATACACCACATGCCCCGAGGGTGAGTCGCCGCACAGTTTGGGCCTTTCCCGGCCACACCTCTTGAACATTTCTCGCCCAGCCGCCGTCCAACAGGTCATGCTTTTTCTGTGGAAGGACCTCCGCTACGGCTTCCGCGGCCTGCGGGCGACCCCGGGGTTCACCCTGCTGGCGGTTCTCACCCTGGCCCTCGGCATCGGCGACGCCACCACCATGTTCAGCGTGATTCAGAACGTTCCGATCGCCCCCTTCCCCTACAAGGACGCCGGCCGCATCGTCGCCTTCAGCGTGCACGACCTCGACAACCCTCGCGGGGGCCGTACCGGGTTTCAGCCTGAGGAGTTCCTGGAGTACCAAAACCAGAGCCATGTGTTCGAGGAAGCGATCGGCGGCGGCAACGACGATATTCTACTGACCACCCCTGCCGGCACCGAGCAGTTCGACGGCGCCTACGTCACGCCCAACACCTTCGACTTCCTGGGTGTGCCGGCGCTGCTCGGCCGTACGATTATTCCCGACGACGCCAAACCCGGCGCTCCGCCCGTCTTCGTGATGGCTTACAAGATGTGGGTGAAGCGGTTTCAGCGCGACCCTTCCATCCTGGGCAAGAACTTCATCCTCAACGGCACTTCCACCACCCTGATCGGCATCATGCCCAAGCGCTTCTCCATCGTGGTCCAAGGCTACGCCGACAGCGTAGTCGGCGGGTTCAAGACCATCCTCACGATTCTCGGCGTGGCCGTGGGCCTGCTTCTGCTGATCGCCTGCGCCAACGTGGCCAACATGCTGCTGGCGCGCTCCACCGCGCGCGACCGTGAGATCGCGATTCGCGCGGCGCTGGGGGCCAGCCAGTGGAGAATTGTGCGTGCGCTTTTGGTCGAGAGCCTGATCCTGTCGGTCGCCGGCGCCGGTCTCGGCTGTTTGCTCGCGGCCGGGGGAGTCAAGGCGCTGGTGGACTTCATCCCCCTTGGCGCCATCCCGCAGGAGGCGGACATCCGCGTCGACACCGCGGCGCTGCTGTTCAGCCTGGGGCTCTCGGTGCTCACGGCGCTGCTGTTTGGCCTGGCTCCCGCGCTGCAATCGGTCCGCCGCGACCTGGTCGAGCCGCTGAAGGACTCGGGACGCGGCGTCAGCGGCGGTTTCCGCCGGGGGCGGCTGCGCAACGCGCAGACCCACGAAATCGGCATCCGCATGGCGCTGGGGGCCGGACGCACCCACGTGCTCGGCATGGTGCTGCGCATGGGATTCCTGCTGATCGGCATTGGCATGGCGATCGGCCTGGCAGCGAGCTTCGCCGCCACCCGCGTGCTGGTCAACCAGTTGGAGGGCATCTCGCCCCACGACCCGCTGACCTTCGTCTCGGTATCGCTGGTGATCTCGCTCGCGGGCCTGGCCGCCTGCTGGTTCCCGGCCATGCGCGCCACGCGGGTAGACCCCATGATTGCGCTGCGCTTCGAGTAAGCTTGATTCTGTGGCAATCACGCGGCGGCATTTCATCTGGGCAGCGGCGGTCGCCCCCATCCGCACCGGCGCCCCAGCCCGCCTGTCCGTGCCCATTCATCGAATCGTGGATGCCCGCGCGCAGTGTCCGCCCGGGCAGCTTCGCCATTTCTGGTCGAGCATTTGGCCCGAAGCTGTCCGCGACTTCAGCCAGGGCGGCATCCAACTCCAAATCAGCGACGGGCCCGGCGAAGTGCGGCGTTCCCCCGGCGATAAGCCGATCTTCATCGGGCTGCGCCGCGGCATGATCAACCTGGTCTTCACCGACCACCTTCCCCTCTACTGGGACAGCGACCGCGCCTTGGCCGGTGTTACCGCGCTCTGGGACGGTCATCCCGTGTGCCTGATTGCGCTTCGCTATGCGCATGGCAATCAGGTGCCATTCCTGTCGGTCAACACCTGCGTGCACGAACTTCTGCACGCGCTGCTGCAAGACATCTTTGTCAGCCGCCCGCGGTGGTACCAGTCCGGCGGACGCGAATTCCGAATTGATTGGTATGCAAGCTGCCTCTGGCTATTCCACGACGGCGCCGCCATTCGCGAATCCGCCCAGGTCTGTCTCGATCGGCTGCGATCTTCGTAGGCCGATTGTGAACCGCCGGCACGGCATGGACTTCCTGGTAACCTGGAATTTGGTGCATATTGCCAATGCCACGATCGTCAAGGCGCTTGCTTCCATCTGCCGCGAGCACGGATGCGAATGTCCAGTCATCTGTACACCCGAGGAAGTGTTAGGAGAATAGGCCATGTCAAAGGACCCTATCGTCGATGTAGTCCGGCGCGCCCGCGAGAGCGAGGCCGCCAAGCACCGTTTTGACGTCAAGGCCATCCTCTCGGCCGCGAAGAAGCGCCAACGCCGCTCCGGACGCACGGTCGTATCCTTTGTCCGGGAGACTCAGAACCTGAACGCCTGACGCCGGAGGATACTACGCTGGCCAAAGGCCAAGGTCCTTCCCGATCGGCTTCATAGATACTGGCTTTCTTGAGAGCGTTAGTGGCCAAACTCCAATCAGGGCGCGAGCAGGTCTCGCTTGGAGTCCGGCGATGTGCGGCGGAACGGCAGTCCTAGCAGGCTCGGCGGATCTCTTCGCGGACCACGCGGCGCAGCGTGTCCTCCAAAGGCTCTTGCGCGCGCGCTATGAATTGGCGGAGGGCATCGTTAATCAGGCTCTGATAGTTACCGCCGGCGGCCTTGTCCACCTGCTTGCGGAACCAGCCGATTACGTCCTCATCCAGACGGATCGTAATCCTGGTCTTCCCCTTCGGAACGGGGATCACGGGTCCACGCTTCGCTTTTGAGAAATCGTATTCACGTTTCATTGCTTTCCTCATACCGGCGCCTCTCGTGCGGGGTCGCTTAGCGCGCCGAGATCAGGCGCAAGCACTCGCCGCGCCAAGTGTAAACAACCACGAGCACCCGGCCAAATGCATCCAAGCCGAGTGTGATCCAGCGCTCCTCGTCTTCCGAGAAGAGGTCGCGCATTGTGAGCGCCGTCTCGTCTTCGAGGACGGCCACGGCATCGGCCAACGCAACCCCGTGCTTGCGCGCATTCAGCCGCGCTTTGCCCGGGTCCCATTCCACCTGCATTCGTGTACAATTGTACACCAGCTTCCTGCCCGGTGGTTAGCCCGGCTTCCCTTGCGGGGGCCTCGACCCGACCTTGCAGATCCGCCCGCCCTCCTTCACTCACACCGCAGCGCCACCACCGCATCCACCGCCGCCGCCCGCCGCGCGGGGATGTAACATGCCAGCAGCGCAATTCCTCCCAGCAGCAACGTGACCGCCGCCAGCGTCGCCGGGTCGGCCGGACGGACGCCGTACAGCAAGCCTGCCATGAATCGCGTGAGCGCCAGGGCCGCAACCAGGCCCGCGGCCATTCCCACGGCCGCCAGCTTCATACCTTGGCGCAGAACCAGCCCCACGATCTCTCCGCGCGACGCTCCCAACGCGGCGCGTATTCCCATCTCATGGCTCCGCCGCGTCACCGCATAAGACATGACGCCGTAGATCCCGACCGCGGCAAGCAACAGCGCTGTGGCCGCAAAGACGATCAGCACCAGCATGGTGAAGCGGCGCGCGGCTAGCGATCCCGAAATAATCTGCTCCATCGTCCGCACCGCGTAGATGGGCTGGTCCTGGGTCGGGCCGGCTACCTGCGCGCGCACGGCGGACACCATGCTCAGAGGATCGGGACCGGTGCGCACCATCAGCGTCAGCCCCGCTACGGCTTCAGACAGGAACCTGTCTGGCACTTGCAGCACCGGGAAGTAAATCTGGTCTCGTACCTTGGCGGTATCGTCGGAATCCAGCCCCCAGTGTTTGACGTGCCCGACTACGCCGGCGATCTGAACCGGGCCCACCACCATCAGGCTGATCTGCCGGCCGACCGGGTCCTGGCCGGGAAAGATGCGCCGTGCGAGGACGTCGTCGATCACCACCACCGGGGGCGAAGCCATGTTGTCCCGGTCCGTGAAAAACCGTCCGCGCCGCAAGGGAATTTGCATCGCGCTGGGGTAATCGGGGGTGACGATATAGAACATCGCCGACGTCATCCGGTCCTGAGCGGGCTGCGGCCCAGTGCCCGGCCAGAAGGGGATCTCGCTGTCATTCTCGCTGAGTGGAACCACCGACGTGATGGCCGCCGACTGAACTCCCGGGACGGCCGCCACGCGCTCGAGCAATTGCTGGTAGGCCAGCCGGATGCCCGGCGGACTGGCCATGACTTTGGGCGACAGCGCGACCTTGGTCGTCAGAACGTTGCGCGTGTTGAACCCGGGATCGATCTGCCAGAGCCGCCAGAGGCTCTCGATCATGAGCCCCGCGCCCGCGAGCAGGATGACCGCCAGGCCGATTTCCACGGCCACGAAGACGCCCTCCGCGCGATGACGTCCGCCTCCCGCGCCGCGCGCACCTTCCTTCAGGGACTCCTGCGGGTTGGCATTGGCGCCATGGAAAGCCGGGGCCAGGCCGAACAGGATGCCGGTGACGACTGAGACCGCGAGCGTGAAGAGCAGGACGTACGGGTCGATTCCGATTTCCCCAGCGCGCGGCAAACTGCCCGGCGCGGCGGCCAGGACGAGCCTGGTCCCCCAGCGGGCCAGCAGCAGGCCGATCATGGCGCCGCCCAGAGACAGCAGGACGCTTTCCGTCAAAAGCTGGCGCACCACGCGTTTTCGGTCGGCTCCGAGCGCGGCGCGAATGGCGAACTCGCGCTTGCGGGCCGTGGAGCGCGCCAGCAGCAGATTGGCGACGTTGGCGCAGGCGATGATCAGCACGAACCCCACCGCGCCGGCCAGCAGTATCAGCGTGGAGCGGATGTACCCCACCATGGCGTCCTTCATCGGGACCACCCTCGCCCCGTGGCCTGCGTTCGTCTTCGGGTACTGGTGCGAAAGCGCACTGGCGATGGATGCGATCTCCGCCTGCGCCGCTTCGAGGGTCGCGCCCGGCTTGAGCCGGCCGATGACCTGGAGTCCCGGATGTTCCTCCCGAGTGCGCAGCTCGACCGAGTTCCATTGCTCGATGGGAACGTAGACCTGCGCCCTCTCGGGAAAGCGAAAATCGGCGGGCAACACGCCCACCACGGCGCAAACCGCGGCGTTCAGGGTCAGCGCCTTGCCGAGAATGTTCGGGTCGGCTCCGAACCGCCCTTTCCAGAAACCGTTGCCGAGCATTACCGCGCAGGCAGCGCCCTGGCGGTCTTCCTCAGGCAGGAAACCACGCCCGAGGAAAGGGGCGACGCCGAGCACCGGGAAGAGGCTCGCCGAGACGTACTCGCCCGAGACCTGCTCGGGTTGGCCGGCTCCGGTGAAGTTGAAGTCACCGCTGCGGAAGGTGCCCATGTCGGTGAAGAGCTGGCTCTCACGGCGCCAATCGAGGAAATCCGGGTACGCGACTGAGGTCTGGCTGTCGAAGATCATCAGCAGCCGGCCAGGGTCGGGAAATGACAGCGGCCGCAGCAGCACGCCGTTCACCACGCTGAAAATGGCCGTGTTGGCCCCGATTCCGAGCGCCAGCGCCAGCATCGCGACGGCGGTGAAGCCCGGGTTCTTGCGCAACGTCCGGAACCCGTAGTGAAGGTCCTGCCCCAGGCCGGCCAGCAGGCGCCCCTTGCTTCCCGCGCCCAATACGACGGGCTCCGGCGCATCCGCGCGCTCGACGGCCCGCAGTTCTCTGGCCAGCAGTTCGTGGCCGCCCATCTCCTCGAGCGCGGCGCGGCGGGCCTCGGCCTCCGTTGCCCCGCCGCTGAGCAGCTCCCGGTAACGATCCTCGGCGTGCTGCGCCAATTCCTCGACAATCTCCGCCTCGCGCGCGGGCGCCAGGTTCAACTCCGCCAGTTGCCGGCGAATCGGTGCGCTCCAGTCAGGCATTTTCCACTCCGGCGATTCGGTTGATGGCCGCGACGAACGCCTGCCAGCCCCGCCGCTGGGAAGCCAGCACCTTCCGCCCCGGCGGCGTCAGCCGGTAATAGCGGCGCCGGCGCTGGCCGCTCTTTTCGACCCACCGGCCTTGAATCCAGCCGCGCTTTTCCAGGCGATACAGCAGCGGGTATAGCGACGCCGCGTGAAATCGCAGCGCGCCTTGCGATCGATGTTCGATCAGCTTGCCGAGTTCGTAGCCGTGGCGGGGCATGGCCTCGAGCAGCGAGAGCAGAAGCAGCTCGGCGCTGCCCTTTTTCCACTCGCGATCGATAGATGGATCGTCCATATGTGGCACTGCTATATATTACGGCCGAAGACACCCCGGCGTCAAGCGGTTCGGCATTGGGGAGAAACACCGGCGACAAGATCGCCGGCGCTACGGGCACGCCGTACGTATCCGGCGTAGCGCCGGCGGTCTTTGCCACCGGTGGGTTTCTGGCGGCTACTTGCCGATCATCAGAATGGTGAACGAACCTGGCACCACCGTGCCCTGCGGCCCGCGGCCCCCTCGGCCTTTGTCGGGCGTTGTCGGCGGCGTGGCTGGCGCCGCGGGCGCGGGCCCGCGCTCCTGGCTCATCGTAAAGATGTGGTTCGTCTTGCTGTCGAACGCGATGGTTCGGGCGCCATTCATGGTGTTGAGATTCTGCTCCACTTCGAAACTCGTGGGGCTCTTCTCTTTAACCACGGTGAGCGTGCCGTTCCCCTGGGTGCTGAAGGCCTCCTTCGTCGCGGGGTTGAAAATGGCGCCGTCGGACCCGCCGGCCAGCGGCAGGCTGGTGAGAATCTTGCCGTCCTTGGCGCTCAGAATCACCATCATGGGCTGTGCCGGCTGGGCGGGCGGATTGCCCGAGCTCGCGCACGCCGCGAACAACACATGGTTCTTCGCGTCCAGCGCCAGCCCGTTGCACCTGCCCTTGTCCCCGAAGGGGTAGTGCGCCACGGCCTTCATGGTCTTGACGTCGACGGCCGTCACACTACCCTGCGCGTCCTGCATCACCACGTAGAGCATACCTTTGCCGTCGCCCACGCCCTGCTCCGGCACGCCGCCCAGATCGATCTTGCCGAGCACCGTGCCGGTCTTGGCGTCGATCACCGTGGCGTCCTTCGTCGGGTGGCTGAAGACGTAGACCCTTTCGTTGAAAGGATCGAAGTAGATGCCGTCCGGCTGTGCGGCGCCCGGATCGATGGTTTTGATGAGCTTCATGGTCTTGGTGTCGAACATCGAGACCGGCTTGCTGCTGGTGAAGCCATGGCCCGACTTCGGGTCGACCGCCGTGCCATTGCCTCCCACACCGGCAATCTCGCCGGCCGGTTCGAGCGTGTCGAGGTTGAAGATGGTCAGCCGCGTCTCGACGCCCGCCCCGCCGCCGCGGCGCGGGATGTACAGCCGGCGTCCGGCGGCGTCGGCATAGATGTAGTCCCAGCCGCCTTCTCCGCCCACCTTGGCCGTCTTGAGCACCTTGTACGGGCCGCCCTGTTGAGCCGACCCGATTAGCGTAAACGCAGCGATCGCCACTGCAAGTCCTAAGCAAAGTTGTCGCATGAGAGTACTTCCGCAACGAGTATAGCAGTGTGGCCCAGGCTTCAGGCGCGTCTTCAGCGGCTAGGACCGGTCCCCTGTATCACCCGTTCCAACGTGGCCCGAATCTTCGACGCCTGCGGCGGCGTCCGCGTCGAGAACTTGATGTCCATCATGGCGTTCTTATCGAACTCGACCTCGGCTCCGCGGGCGATCACATGGGTGTACACCGACCACGCCAGTCCGTAGTAGCCGAATGCCATCCCCACGTAGGGAGAACTCTGCGACACCGCCGCGCCCAGCATCCCCAATCCCAGTCCGCCTCCCAGCGTCCGGCCGGAGACATTGGCGCGGCTGCCGCCCTCCACGCCCACATCGTCGGCGTCGTGGTCGTGGTGTCGCTCATTATCCGCCGCGCGGCTGGCAATCATCAGGGAAATCACGGGCGCAATGAACCGCGTCTTGGATTCCTTGGCCTGCACGCCGCCTTCCGAATCCACCTTGATCTGCGCCTTGCCGCTGCTCTCCGCCGCTTCCAGCACGGCTTGCGTCTTCATGGGTTCCCGCGCCGCGATCCTGGTGGGCTCCGGCCCCGTGAACCTCAGGTTCGCGACTTCCTCCGGCATATCGACCTTTTGGAAGTTGAACCGCAGTTGCCCGCCCCTATGGAACGAGCGCGCTTTCGCGGCCACCACCACTGTTCCAGTCAGCCGTGTGCCCTCCGGAAGCACCAGTTTGTGGGCCGGAGAAAACAGCGGCGCGGTCACCACCGCCTCCACCGCGTCACCCTGTTTGGCCGAGGCGGAGTTCAAGGCCGTGAGGAGCCGCGCATGCACTACGCTATCCGGCGGCGGCTGCGAACCTAGCTCGGTCAGATCCGCCTGCTTGACCGGCTCGAAGCCGAACTGCAGCGGCTCCCGCAACGGCGCATCGAAGCGCGTGCCGCGCCGCACATACTGCGGGCGATACGGCAGCTTGGCCCACAGGAAATCGATGAGTTTTTCCTTCTTATTGGGGCCGCGCACGGAATCGATCGCGCTCGCCACCCGGTCCTTGGCGGTCTGCTTGGCGGTGCCGAGGATGCCGCCGTTTTGGTTCCCCGGCTGCGCCTTTTGGTTCTTTCTCGGCTCCGTGTAGATGGAATTCAACCCCTTGGTCTCGACGGTGTGCGCGGGTAGCTTGCGTCCGTCCGGCAGAATCACGGTAGTGAATTCCACCTTGGCGCTGCGAAGCGGGGTGAAATCGCCGCTGAGAATCGCTCTCACCCGCTGCCGCTTGCCAATCGGCTGAGTCCGGCTCACCTCGCCTTGCACTACCGTCCCGGCGGGAATCACCTCCCGGTCGAACGCGAAGACCGGTTCGAGCACCTTCGCCTCCACCGGCGCTCCGGCGCGTTTCGGCACCCGCTTGGTCAAGTACACGCGCAGCGGCGCCCCGGACGGAATGTGGAGTGCGATTTGCGGAGTTTCTTCCGCCCATCCCGAAAAGAGTGGAACACAAGCCAGCGCGAACGTACCCAGCCCGACTCGCATAAGACACCTCAGGACCAAATGATATCACCGTCGTCGTGCGGTTTCCGGCCCTACTGCCACGGTCCAACATGGGGCCGGGCGACCGGCAATCCACGGATCATATACACGATCCGCGCGTTCCCGCCGTTATTACGTATATGCGCCCGGTGGAGGAGTTCGTTCAGGATGCGCGCTATGCGCTGCGCGGCATGCGGCGTACGCCGGGGTTCACGGCCGTAGCGGCGCTCACGCTGGCCCTGGGGATCGGCGCCAACACGGCCATCTTCAGCGTGCTCTATGGAGTGTGGCTCTCACCAGCGAAGTATGCCCATTCGGAACGGCTGGTGGATCTCACCATGCAACAGTTGAGCGGGCGCAGGCTCATGGGGGGCACATCCTATTCGAACCTGGCCGACTGGAAGGCGCAAGCGAGCACCGTCGAGGCCTTCGGAATTCACCGGTACACGTTCGAGGTGAATGTCACGGGTGGCGTTGGGGCGGAGGAGGTATTTGGGCACCGGGTCTCGGCGAACCTGTTTGGATTACTGGGCGCGCGCCCCGCGGTAGGGCGCCCGATGGAAGCGGGGGCGGACCGAAGCACCGGGCCGCGGCAAGCGTTGATCGCCTACACGTGGTGGATGCGGCGGTTCGGGGGCGACGCTGGCATCGTGGGAAGGCAGATTCAGGTGGACGACGAAGCCTTCACCATAGCGGGCGTGATGCCGCCAGGATTCGAGTTCCCGGCGATGGGGTCGGCGGCGTTCCGGCCGGTGATTTGGATGTCGCTGAATCTGCCGGTGGAGCAGGAGCGCGCCAGGGACTCGCATTCGCTGCGCGTGGTCGCGCGGTTGAAGCCCGGCGCTTCGATCCGGCAGGCGCAGGCGGAGATGGACACCATTGCGGCGCGGCTGGCAAACGCCTATCCCCACGAGAATGGCGGCTGGGGGGTCAAGGTTACCAGGCTCACGGATGTCAGGCAACTGGAGGATGTGCGCCCGGCGCTGTTGCTGGTGATGGCGGCAGCTTCGCTGCTGCTGCTGATTGCGTGCGCCAACATCGCCAACCTGCTGGTGGCGCGCGCCGCGGGGCGCGAGCGCGAGATGGCAATACGGCGGGCGCTGGGGGTGACGTGGCGCCGCCTGGCACGTCAACTCCTCACCGAGAGCGGAATGCTGGCGCTGGGCGGCGGCGCGGCGGGAGTGCTGTTGGCATATGGGACGCTGCCGCTTCTGAAGTCCGTGCTGCCGGCCAATATGCCGCGGGCCGAGGAGATCTCGCTCAACGGCGCTGTGTTGGGGTTCGCGGCGGGCGTCTCGCTGCTGACCGGGCTGCTGTTCGGTCTGATTCCAGCCGTGCGCCCGGGCGGCGGCTCGCGCAACCGTGCTACCCGACTGCTGGTGGCGGCCGAAGTGGCGCTGGCGCTGGTGCTGCTGGCTGGTGCGGGCCTCCTGATGGAGAGTTTCCAGCGGGTATCGAACGTGGATCTCGGCTTCCGCAAGGAGCATATGCTCACGGCGCGCATGGAGCTATCGAAGCGCAGCTATCCGGATGGCCAGCGCGTGCGCGCGTTTCGCGAGGAGCTGCTGCGAAGGGTGCATGCCTTGCCCGGCGTGCAGTATGCCGGAACGGTCTCGTCTCTTCCGATGGGAACCATAAGTCAAGGAACGGAATTCGTGGTCGAAGGGCGCCCGGAGACGGAGCGGGAGAAGCCGTTTGCGTCCTTCGCGAACACCAGCACGGACTATCTGCGGGCGATGGGCATTCCGCTGGTGGGCGGCCGATATTTCGCAGCGAGCGATGGCCCGGCGGCGCCACCGGTAACGATCATCAGCGAATCGCTGGCGCGCGCCTGGTGGCCGGGAACTGCGGCTCTGGGCCGACGCATACAGTTCGACGGGACATGGACCAAGGAAATCGGAATCCGCATGGCGCTGGGCGCGACGCCGGCCTCGGTGTTGGTAATGGTGGCGCGGGAGACACTGCTTCTGGCGGTCGTAGGAGCGGCCATCGGGCTGGGTGGAACGCTGGCAACCTCGCGGCTTCTGGCCAGGTTTCTGTATGGCGTGGGACCCACGGAGCCAGCGATCGTGGCAGGCGTGGCGATGGTGTTGGTAGCGATAGTGGTGGGGTCGGGCCTGTTCCCGGCGCGCCGGGCGATGCGCGTGGATCCGGTGGTAGCGCTGCGGGAGGAGTAGCGTTGCCTGGCGGCCCTGATTGGCGTTAGGCTGGACGTATGGCGGAAGCGCTGACTACCGAGCCGATACCTCTTGTACTTGGCCCCGACGGTGTGATGCGGGTGCGTGGTACGCGGGTGACCCTGGAGACCGTGCTGGCGGCATTTGCCGAGGGCGCGACTGCGGAGGAGATCGCCCAGCGGTATCCCTCAATCCCGCTGGCCGACGTGTATCAGGTGATCGGATATGGTTTGCAGCATTCGACCCAACTAGAGCCTTACCTGGCGCGGCGCCGTCGGGAGGTTCTCGAGACCAAAAGATTGAATGAGTCGAGGTGGCCCCCGGCCGGCATTCGCGATCGATTGCTTGCCCGGCGGCAGGTGTAGTGTTGCGCTGGCTGGCCGACGAGAACTTCAACAACGATATCCTCCGTGCCCTATTCCGCCGCAGACCCGGTATCGACGTCGTTCGCGCCCAGGATGTCGGCCTGACGGGTATCGGCGACGAAGGGCTTCTGGCGTGGGCTGCGGAACAAGACCGGGTTTTATTGACTCACGACGTGTCGACTCTCACCGCCCACGCCTATCGCCGCGTCATGAGAGGCGAGGCAATGCCCGGCGTGTTCGAGGTGAGCTGTGATGCTTGGATGCGCGCGATCATTGATGACATTCTCCTGCTGACGGAGTGCAGTAGCCCAGGAGAGTGGGAAGGCCAAGTCCGATACCTGCCGCTCCGGTAGCGGCATTGTCCGGCATAACTACGCGACAGTGCGGCGGTGGTGGTGCCGAGATGGAACGGCCGCGATCAACGCGACAGCAAGGCGCGGGCTTGTTCAATCGACAGCGGCGGTCAAACTCCATGAGTATGGGAGGTTCCGCTGACGGCGCATAAAGGGGATACGCGAAATTCATCTGCAGCACGATGCGGTCGCCTTTGAATTCAGCGGGGAGCGGGGGGAATGGGACGGAGGCGCTGATGCCGGCCACCGACGTCGCCGGGCCGTAAGACTTGACTCCCTGTGTCTCTACTTCTTTTCCCAGACGGGCATGGAATGGATCGGCTTTTCGGTGGGCGGCGGCGGCTGTGTGTGACCCTGCACGGTCCAATCTCTCGGCCTGCCGGCGTTGTCGTAAATCTTGCCCCGCTTCACTTCGTCGTCTTCGAAGATCCAGCGTGCGATCTCCGCCACCTGTTCCGCTTTCGCTCGCGGCACGACGGCTACTCCGTCGCTGTCGCCGTTGATTACGTCGCCCGGCATTACTAGCACGTTACCCACCACAACCGGTTGGTTATAGGATTCCATCCACATCCGCCCTTGGTTGATGCCGCGCGGAGCCAGCCTCGAGTCCTGGTACACCGGAATCCGCGTCAGGATCATTTCGTCGTTGTCGCGGCAGATCGCGTTGCCGACCAGCCCGCGCACCCCGCGGCTCATCATGGCCAGCGAGTTGTTGGAGCCGCAGACGCCGTTGTCGATGGCTTGGTTGTCGATCACCAGGATGGTACCCGGCCGGATCAAGCCGCCATAGCCACCCCGCGGGGCGCCCGCCGCCCGCAGTTCCGGCGGCGGTCCCCAACCCCCGGCTTCCCACGTGCGCTCTGCCGCGTGCGAGGCGAATTTCGGCGACGTCTCCTGCGCGGGCACCAGGCGAACGGTCAGCGCGATGCCGTGTATGCGGTGGGCGAATTTCTGTTCGTCTCGCCACATCGGCCGAATGCTTCGGTCCATGGTGGTGACGGCTTGCAGCCCCACCGCGTCCAAGGCGTCGATTATGTCGCACACCCGCAGTCCGTCGTACAGCTTGAGGACGCGCGCGTCTTCTTCCGCGGTGTATACCCGAGCCTTCAGGTATTGCGCGGCAGGCGGGGGCGGCGTGGTCTGGGGGGGCTGCCCCCATGCCATGGCGCTTCCCATTACCAGCAGGGCGATTCTCTTCATGGTTCTTCCTCTCTTTCTTGTGCGGACCATCTGCTGCGCCCTTTGCTCCACTGACCGGCACGGACGTGCTGGTCGGTTACAGCGTCGCCATTCCGACGAGGGCAAGCCCGCAAGCATAACCGACAAACATCAGCAAAATCAAACGCCCGGTGCCTTTGGGAGCACCGCGGAATTCATGCCAGATGGCGACACCCCAGATGGCCGCCACCAGCGTTGCGCCCTGCCCGAGAGCGTACGAAACAGCCGGGCCCACCACCCCGGAGGCAATCAGGTTCAGGCCGAGGGCCAACATCCAGATCATTCCGCCCAGAACACCGAGGGAATGGAGCCGCGGCGTACCGCGAAAATAAGCGCGGTAACCGAGACCGCCCGCGCGCATGAACACCGTATTCAGCACGACATTGCTGGCCAGCAGGCCCACCCCGAAAAACGCCAGGGCGGTGTAGGGCGTCAGCAAGCCCGGCCGAATAGGAGCCGAGTTGAAGCCGGGTGAGAGGGAGGCGGAAAGTTGTGGATAGAAGAACCCCATCAGGCAGCCCGCCAGGACCGCAAACACGACTCCCCGGGACCAGCCGTGGCCCGCCGGCCGCGCCAGTCTGCGGTAGGCCAGGGCCGACATCACCATCGCAAACACCACCAGGGCAACTCCCGCGAACAACAAGCCCGGGTTGCCCTTGGGAGCCTGCATATAAGAGAGGATAGTTCCGATTACCAGTGCCAACCCCACTCCGATGGGAAAGGCCACCGCCATTCCGGCAGTGCCGATGGCGACCACCAGCAGAATATTCGACAGGTTGAACAACGCCCCGCTCAGGAGCGCGTGTGCCACCGGGGCGGGTGCGGCCTGGGCGAGGTTGTCGAAGGCTCCCATGCCGGCACTTCCCCAGTTGCCCAGAGTGAGCATGAAGACCAAACCGAGAAGGAAGACTCCCAGCGCGTAGTCCCAGTAATAAAGCGGAAACGCCCACTGGTCCTTTCCCGCCAGCTTCTGCGTGTTGGCCCAGGATCCCCAGCCGAGCATCGTAACCATACAGAACAGAGTGGCCAGACCGAGCGAATTCACGACAAACATTGCGTCTCCTGTGCGTAAGAGTTCAGGCGGTCGCCCGCGAGATCGAGAAAACGGCTCACTTCGACGCGGGAGGGCAGCGAAGCTTGTGCCCCATTTCGCGTTACGGCAATGGCGCCAGCCGCATTGGCAAAAGCGGCGGCCTCCACGACCGGCTGGTTCTCCGCCAAGGCAACGGCCAAACCTCCGTTGAAGGCGTCGCCGGCGCCCGTGGTATCGACGGCAGCAACCCGAAAGCCCTGAATGCGGGTGCGCGCCTGGGGGGTTGCCACCAGGCAGCCGATGGAGCCAAGCTTCACGATCACCGACGAGGGTCCGAGCGCAAGCAACCCGGCGGCGGCTTCCTCGGCGTCGGCAAACCCGCGGATTTCCTCGGAGGCCATGCCGAGCAGCGTGGCGGCCTCGGACTGGTTGGGTGTCAGGAAATCGACTTGGCGCAACAACGATGCCGATAGCGGCCGGGCAGGTGCGGGATCGAGGATCGTGACCGCGCCATGCGAACGGGCCCACTCCAGTGCGGCGGCGACGGTCTCGATGGGAATCTCGAGCTGCAGGAGGACCAAAGCGACGCCGTCCAGCGCCTCGAGGCGGGCCAGGGCTGTTTCGGGATCGAGCGTCGCGTTTGCGCCGGGTGAGATCACAATCGCGTTCTCTCCACCGGCCAGAACATAGATGGAAGCACACCCGGAGGCCCGCCCGGCGATGCCGACGCAGCCGGTATCGACTCCGGCCTGCCGCAGGCTGGCGAGCAGGACGGCTCCGAATGGATCGCTGCCAAC
>Ga0209039_10001483_pt1 | contig 21811 bp, 18 predicted proteins | sample BogFormECP12_OM1_FD_188238 | JGI IMG/M metagenome (GOLD analysis project Ga0209039, IMG submission 188238) | Bog forest soil microbial communities from Calvert Island, British Columbia, Canada - ECP12_OM1 (SPAdes) (version 2) | ecosystem: Environmental > Aquatic > Freshwater > Wetlands > Bog ...
CTGGCGATCGAGTGGCTGAAGGCGGCCAGCCAGAAAGCCGTGGCCGAGATGCTGGGGCTCAGTTGGGACGAGATTCACGGCATCATGGAGCGGGCGGTGAAGCGTGGATTGGAGCGACGCAAAGCGGAGCCCGTCGGTCAGATTGGTGTCGATGAAAAGGCCTTTCGAAAGGGTCAAAGCTATCTCACCCTGGTGAATGACCTGATGCGGCGGCGGGTGCTATACGTGGCCGAAGACCGCAAGCAGAGCAGCCTGGACGGATTCTGGGAGACCCTGACCCCGGAGCAGATCAGCGGTATCGAGGCCGTCGCAATGGACATGTGGGACCCGTACGTCGCTTCGGTACGGGCACATCTGCCGGAGGCGGATGGCAAGATCGTTTTCGACAAGTTCCATGTGGCCCAGCATTTGGGTGATGCCGTGGACAAGGTACGGCGGAAGGAAAACAAAACTCTGAAAGCCGCCGGGGATGACCGTTTGGCAGGCACCCGTTACGACTGGCTGAGGAATCCGACATCGATGGAACCGAAGGACCGCAAGGAGTTCGCCGAACTGAGAAACAGTGAACTGAAAACAGCGCGCGCCTGGGCTCTGAAAGAGACGGCCATGACTCTATACAGCTACGTCTACGAACGTCCGGCAAGGAAACACTTCCGCTGGTGGCACAACTGGGCCGTGAGGAGTCGGCTGCAACCGATGATCGAGGTAGCGCGGATGCTCAAACGGCGATTCGAGAACATCATCACGTATCTGCGGCATCGGATCACCAACGCGGCCAGCGAATCCATCAATGCCAAGGTCCAATGGGTGAAGTACACAGCGCGGGGCTTCCGGAACAGGCAGAACTTCGTGCACGCGATCTACTTCCACTGTGGCGGCCTCGACATGGCCCCAGAATCCACTAAATAGCCGGAAGCGCCCTTTATAGAGGCTGTCTACACAAACGGCGTTCTCAAGCCCAGTGAGGAACTGGGCTTGCGTGAGGCCCAGCGTGTGCGACTGATCGTCGAGGCACTGGACGATGACGCGGATCGCGTAGACAGGCCCGCAGCCCTGCGGCGGCTCCTGGCGGGGATCGAGGGGATGAGGTTCTCCTCACGTGGACGTTTGCCCTCTCGGGACGAACTTCATGATCGCCCTTGATACCAACATTCTCATCTACGGCTGCGACAAAGCCGTTCCTAAGCTTCGCAGCCTGCGACGATTTCGTGGAGCGGGTCACTCAAACGAAAGAGGCGAGTGAGCATCCGACATAGCTGCGCCGGTTATTCTATTGAGCAGGTCAGCAAGCGGATCGGCGTTACCCTCAGCGACGCCGTGATCTCCGCTCTCGAAGACAAGCTCCAACGGACCGGACGGCCACTCAATCGCGCGAGGGTGGATGCGCTCTGCGCCAAGATCGGCGCTCTTCCCGCAGTGGATGGCCGCACCGCCGAGGAGATTCTCGGCTACGACGCCTCGGGGATTCCGCGCGGCGGCATTTCGCGGTGAGCCGGTGCGGGCGACGGGCAATGACTCGTCGGTCAGCCCCGTAGGGGCGCCAGCCGATAGCCCAGCGCGTGAGCGCTGGGATGCGGTACGAAGCCTGCCAGCCCCGGCAGGGGCGTAAGAACGCACCTCCCGCTGATCACGGAGCGCTGATGTCGAAGCCCTTCTTCCGCCCCTACCGGGGCTCGGCCGCTCGGATCGTCTTCCCATGGCTCGCGCCATGGGCTATTCTCTTTCGCCCTGCGGGCTGGCATCTCCTACCCGGTGGTCTTCAGTCCGCCCGCAATCGCATTCACCGTCACCAGCAGAGCGGTCAACAGGCGCTCGGCATCCCCGGCGCGGTTCTCGCGCAACGCCTCCCGCCATTCCCGCAATAACGCGATCTGCTCGCGATGCAGGCGGATCAAGGCATGGCGGCGAATTTCGATCGCCTTCAGCAATCGCGGGCGGCGCTGTTGCCGGTTGTCCCCGAACAGCCCGTCCAGAACGGCCCGCGTGCGCTCGTATTCCGCTAGGATCTGGGCCAGAATTCGCGCGCGCAGGGCGCCGTCGGCCACCAGGCTGGCGTACTCGGCCATGATGCCGGGGTCCGCCGCCGCCACGCTGAATTCCACGTTGTGCATAAGGTAGGACAAGAACGGCCATTCGCGGGCGGCCTTGGTCACTGCGTCCCATGCTTGCGGGTCCGCGTCCCGCAACCGCTGGAATGCGCTGCCGATGCCGTACCAGCCCGGCACGTTGAAGCGCGCCTGGCTCCAACTGAACACCCAGGGAATGGAGCGCAGGTCGTCGATGGTCCGCCGGCCCGTGCGCCGCGCCGGGCGCGAGCCGATATGGCTGGCCTCGATGGCGTCGATGGGAGTGGCCTGTGAGAAGAATTCGCCGAAGCCGTCGCTCTTGACGAGTTCCCGGTAGACGCGCCGGCTGGTGAGCGCCGCGGCCTCGAACAACTCCTCGATCGCCGCCGGGACCGGCGCCGGCTCGCGCTCTTGCTCCAGCGTCCACCGGGTCACGCCCGCCAGCAGGCGCTCCAGGTGGGTCGCGGCCGTCAGGCGATTGGCGTACTTCTGCGCGATCACCTCGCCCTGTTCGGTGACGCGTATTTCCCCGCGCAGGGTGCCGGGCGCAAGCGATTCCAGGAATACGTGCGTCGGCCCGGCGCCGCGGCCGATGGTGCCGCCGCGGCCGTGAAAGAAGCGCAGCTCGACGCCGGCCTCGCGCGCCACCGCGGCCAAACGGATCTGGGCCTTGCGCAGATACCAATGGCTGGCCAGGATGCCGCCATCCTTGTTGCTATCGCTGTACCCGATCATCACCTCCTGCACCGGGTGCGGCAGGCAGGCGAGCGTGCGCTTGGTCATGGGGTGCGCCAGGAAATCGGCCAGCACGCGGCCGCTGTTCTCCAGGTCTTCGATGGTCTCGAACAGGGGCGTGACCGGAATCTCGCACACCAGCCCCTGCGCCGTGTTGCGCACCAGCCCCGCCTCCCGCGCCAGCAGGTAAACATTGAGCAGATCGGAGGCCGCATGCGTCATGCTCACAATGAACTGGCCCACCCCGCCGCTGCCGTGCGCTTCGCTCCATTCCCGCGCCAGCCGCAGCACGGCAACGCTCGCCTCCGCCTCCGGTGGAAGCGCCGCCGAGGAGACCGCGAACGGGCGCGGAGAACCGAGCTCCCGGTCGATCAGTTCCCGTTTTCGGTGTTCCGGCCAATTGAGGTAGTCCGCCCCGTTCATGCCCGCGATGGTCAGCAGTTGCCCGATCGCCACGCCGTGGAAGGCGCTGTTCTGGCGTATATCGAGGGCCGCCGCGTGGAATCCATAAACCGCCGCGAGCCGCTCGATGGGCGCCACTTCCGCCACAGCGATGGCGCCCGCGCCCGTCTGGTGGAGCGTATCCGCCAGGAATTCGAGATCGAACTCGAGTTCCTCCGCGCGGGAATAGAGGTGTTCCATCGGCCGCGGATCGCCCGGTTCCGGAACCCGGGCCAGCATCAGGTGGACCCACTGTCGCCACGGTTCGCCCGGGTACTGGCGGAGCAGTCGCTCGGCACGCTCGCCCAGCATCGCCGAGCACGACGAGATGCGTTCGTACAGTCCGCCCGGCGCCGCTTGCATCATATCCGAAAGGCTCAGGCTGCCGGCGAGCCTGTGCAGATGTTGCCGAAGCACCGCCAGCGCTTGCGCGCGCAAGGCCTCAAGAGCGTGGCGGGTGGTTTCGGCGGTCACCAGCGGATGGCCGTCGCGGTCGCCGCCCACCCAACTCCCGAATGTCAATCGCGGTTCCGCCGGCGCCTCCGTCCCCGGAAACGCCCATTCCCAGGACCCAAGGAAACGCTCCGAGAGTAGCTGCAGGACGTCGGGAAACACACTCGATATGTAATGCAGCAGGTTGCCGATTTCGGATTCCACCCCCGGGCGCTCCACCAGAATCTCGCCCGTTCGCCACAGCCGCTCCAGGCCGGTTTCGATCCGCCGGCGCAAAGCCTCCTGTTCCATGGGACTCTTGGTCGGGTTTTCGCGCTCCACCAACATGAGGTAGATTTCGCGATGGCGCTCCAGCACGGAGGCACGCTTGGATTCCGTGGGGTGCGCCGTGAGCACGGGCTGAACGTGGATCGACCGCATGGCGCGCCGCACGTCGGCATCGGTAAACGACGCCGCGCGCAGCAACCGCAGTTGCGAGGGCCAGGTGCCCGGCTCGCTGGCCGGCCCGCCGGCGGTCTCCCTCAGCCGGCGCACCTGGTTCACGGTGTTCTCTTCCACCATGTTGAGGAGCTGGAAGGCCATCGAGAGCGCTTGCGACCCTCGCTGTGGCAGTCGCGCCCCTTCCTCGGGAGGAATGGAGAAGGCCTGCTCGACCAGTCTGGCGAGTTCGTCCTCCCGTATCCTGGTTAGAGCTGCCTGGAAGCACCCCAGCAGGAAGCGAAAGTCCTGGTCCCATTTGTCGAGTTCCACCTCGAGCAGGCTATGTGCCCGCGCCGGCTCGGGTGTGCGCCCAATTGCCATGTGCAATTAACTTCCAGCCTACTTCCGCGGCTTATAGGTTTTGGCGAAGTTGTTGCGGGTATTGGTGACGGTGAACGTTCCATCCCGCTCGACGGAGACTTTGATCCACTTGCCATCCGGGCTGCCCTCGATGTTGGCGATGTAGTCCGGCTTGACATTGTTCTTCTCTCCGCCCGCGATCAAATAGTGCTCCTGCCAGTAATCCTCCAGCCCAGGCGACGATTCGACGGTTTGGAACACAGCCGCCGAGGCGCCCTTGCCCGGTCCATTGTCCGCGATTACGACCCGCGGGCGGAGCGCGTGCACCATTACCGGCGAGTTGGCGACGTCCATACCGTGATTGGCGGTCATGTAGAGGTCCACCGTGCCTACACGATTGATGGGGCACATCAACTCCCGATCCTTGTTCCACGTCAGATCGGCCGGGTCCAGCATGCGGAACTTGCCATACGTCACCAGCAGCGTAATCGCCATGGCGTTCTCGTTGGTGTCCTGGTTGTCCACGACTCCGCGCGCGTTCGGCCCCCACGTCTTGCGCGGAGTCGTGTCGCAAGCCGCGTTCGGCTGGCCCGCCCCCTTCAACGGCTCCGTGATCGCCTTCCCCGCCGCCATCACCACCAGTGCGTCGAAGCCCTTGATGGGAATTCTGTCGCCGGCCTTCACGACGATGTGCTTGCCCTTGGCCACCACGGCCATGTAATCTTTCACGACTTTGATCGTAAAATCGTTGATTTGCACGTTCTCGCCGTGGTCCACGAAGGTTACGATGGGCATGCGCGCCGCCAGCGCCGGGACGCCGCCCACGTGGTCGGCATCGTAGTGGGTCACCACCATATAGTCGATCTTCTTAACCCCAGCGGCCTTGCAGGCTTCCAGGATGCGGTCCGTATCGCGGCCATTACGCTCGGATCCCGGGATACCAGCGTCGATCAGCATACTCTGCCCGGAAGGCGAGACCAGCAGAAACGCCTTCGATCCTTCCACGTCGATCATGTACATGTCGAGCGTTTTGGCCGCGGACAGGGCCGAGACCATCAGGAGAACAAGTGCCGCAGTCTTTATGAGTTTCATTGTCTAGTAGCTCTGCGCTCAGGGCAAAACGGGGAGAGGCGGCGGATTTCGCAAAAGGCGGCGAAGTCCGAAGCCTGTCCCCGTTTTGACTCTCATCTTCTACCGGGGAGGACCCGACGGTAACGGAGGAAGCCCCAGGTTTACGCGCGCGCCCGCTTGGATCAACTCAGCCTCGCCGGGCGCCTGAAAGAAGGTGAAGCCCGGGCGGTCCTTCCAATTCTGCGGACCACCAAGCTTGATGCCGGCCTTCAGGACGACATCGTGGATTCTGGTGACCAGCGCTTCGTACTCCGGCTCGCCCTGCTTATGTCCGGAGAAATTCCCTAGGTCGCCGCTGGCGGCGAAGATGACGTCGATGCCGGGAACGGCGGCGATCTTCTCGGCGTTGGCGACGCCGATGGGGGTCTCAATCATGACCATCACCAACATGTTGTCGTTGGCGGTCTGGCGGTAGTCGGTTCCATATAGCGCCCGGTACTGGCCGGCGCCCACGCTGCGGCGTCCCTGGGGCGGATACCTGGACCACTTGACCGCTGCCTGGGCCTTCTCGACCGTGTCGACGGTGGGGACGATGATCCCCAAGGCCCCGATGTCCGTGGCCTTCTGGATGTCGCTTTCGGTGGCGTCCGGCACGCGAATAAAGGGCATTGCCGTTGCGCCCCTGCAAGCCCATATCATGTGGGATACGTCTTCATATGTCAGCGGGCTGTGCTGCATCTCGATCCAGGTGAAATCGTACCCGGCGTTGGCCATGGCGCAATAAATGTTGGGGTCCGGCGAGGTGGCCGTGATGCCGAAAATCTGCTTGCCGGAGAGCAACTTCGCCTTCGCGGTATTGTACATCTTCGCCGGCGCGGCGGCCGGTTGTTGCGCTCGTGCCACCAATGCGACGGTCAGGCACAGCATCGCGCAGACCACGCTGGCGATGAGCATTCGTTTGACATTCATAAGTACTCCTCTCTTGGAATCCAATCTCTTCGCGGATCAGTCTCGGCGTTGAGCGCGCCGAAAACCACGTCGGCGTCGGGCAGCACCCTGTACAATTCCTCGAGGCTGCTCATGTACCTTAGTTAACACGATGGTGGGAACGAAGGCAATGAAGGCATCCGCGCGAACCATCAGTAACTTCCAGCGGAGGACGGACATCCCAGACCGGAATGCTTTCGGGGCTGACGGCCACCGCCGCCCGGAAGCGGATTGCAGATGTCGATAAGCTGGGTCACGGTGGCGGCTTTGGTATCGATCACGCTGATGTCGTCGGATCGCATGTTCAGCGTCAGAAGGTTGCTGGAGTCGTCGTTGGCCAGCAGCCTATCGGGGAAGTAGCCCTTCAGTGGAATGAGTTGCGACAGAAACTGGTTCTTGGCGAGGTCGTACACGCTCACGAAGCTGCCGTCCAAATGGGCGATGTTCAGGCGATTCTTGCTGGGATCGAAAGCCAGCCCCACCGCATTGAGCACCGTGAAGTCGTTGGGCTGGATGCCCATGCCGGCCGTAATCTGATCCAGCCGGATGACGCGCTTGATCTCGTCCCGATCGGTGTCGATGGCAAGAACGGCCCAGGTAGCGCCCACGAAGAGGGTGCGCGAGCTCGGATCGTAGGTGTATGGGTAGTAAGGGCCAGCCGAAATTCCTGGGGCCGACGCATCGTCAAACCCAATGGTCTTGCGCAACGCGAAGCTTTGCGCATCGATCACTTGGACCAGCGCAGCGCCGTTCTGCATGCCTCCCAGCACATATAGCTTGCCGGCGTCGGGATGTTCCCACGGCAGGTTGAAGACTCCCCCATCGAGGTGAAGGGACGCCTTGATCTGGAAGCTGGTGGCGTCGATGGCCAGAAAGGTATCATTTGCGCCAGCCGAACTGGGGGAGGCCGAAACGGAATAGAGCGTCTTGGCATCGCGCGATGCCAGTACACCCCAGATCGAAGGCGCGCCGGGAGGGAGGTTGTGCTTCGCGCGCAGGGTCAGGTCCGCGGCCAATTCCATGAAGTACTCTCCCTGCGCCACCAGGAGTGTGTTCGCATCCCGGAATGCCGCGCCAAACCCCTGGAAATCGTTGCGGATGAGCGGCAACTGAACGACGCGGGTCGCCCGCGCGCTGTTCAGGTCGATCTCCACGGCCTCATTGGTGCGTGAAAGCAACACGTACCCGCGCGAGGTCCCCGGTTCCCGCACGAAAGAGGTTGGCGGATTGCTCTCCTCGTTCATTACCAGGACCGCCGCGACCGCGCCCGTCGCGGCATCGATCTTCAGCAGGTCGTTCCCATCGTTACTGGTCGCATACAGCCACTGGCCGGACACCGGGTCGAGTCCCAGTTCGTTGATCTGGGTGGAGTTCCAACCGAACTTCTGGGGTGCGATCTGGAAAACGTTGACCGGCGCGTCCGTCCGGGTGTCCAGCACCTGGATGACGTTCGAGGCCGGAAGGGGCCACCCGGCGCCAACGTAGACGCGGCGGCCGTCGGAACTGACGGCCAGGCACCCGGCGCCGCCATCCACCGGCACCTGTTTGACCGTCCCCTTCTGAAGATCGATGGAATAAACCCAGCCGGAGGCGTGGAGGTCGGGATACCAGGGGCCCAGCACGGCTATGTACGCCTTGCTGCCGTCGGGCAATACCGCGAAGTCATTTACGCTGAAAGGCGGGGACCAATTGATCGTGGCCTTGGCGGACCACTGCCCGGTCTTGTTATTGTAGATGCCGATATCCGTGCTCCCGGTTTGGGACGACGCGGTGTACCACAGGGTGGGATCGGTGGCGCTTTCACGGACGAAGTTGAAGCCGCGCGAGAGGCTGACCTTCGTGACCGCCAATGTGCCGGTGTCGATGAGCCAGTTCCCAAGAATCACGTACGGCCCCCAGCGAGAGGTGACCAGTTGCGCGCTTCCGGTGGGAAATCCGGCTATCATCCGGATTTCCTGCAATGTGGCCGCGTCGAGCACGAGGACCCTTCCGAAGGTGTGATCCCACAGAAACACTTTGGCCTCGGCGGAATCGAGAGCGATGGTGGAACTTTCCAGGGGGAAGTAACGGGAGAAATCGGCACTCGCCACCACGGTCATATCGCTCAGCCGCACTTTGAAGACGCATGAGGAAAGATCGAAGGAAAGATAGGCGTAAAGCCCATCCCGCGTAAGTGCCAGACCGGAAGGGCCAAACCCCTGCCGGACTCTCGCCAAGGGGCTGGCCAGCGCAGGTGGGTCGCCGGCCGCGGCCGACTGGCACAACACCGCCAAGGCCAACACCAGATAGAGCAGAACAGCGGATCGCCGTTTTCGCATGGCTGGGAAGATCTTACCACGCGGCGCCTGCGCGCCCTGGCCGAAACAGCGCAGCACTACCTGGACTGCTGGGGAGCGAAGTACCCATTGCACATGCGCAGCTTCACGTCCTTGCGCTTGGTCTCGATCTTGAGGGAGTGGTCCTTGCCGTTGAACAGAGAATTGGACATCGCGTACCGGGCGACATAGACCGTCTGCGTATCCTGAATCGCATCGTGCACGGCGGCGGCGAGGTCTTTGGGGCTGGGGAAGGAAAGTCCTCCAGTCGATTTGGCCATATCTTGCATCCTGGCCTTATCCGCTACCGTCGTGGAGTTCCGGCACAAGTAACGGGCATCCATCGGGTAGATTGCCACGCCGGCGTTCTGCAACATCCGCGCAGTATTCTGGATGTCCTTGGCGTAGCTGGAGAGGAGTTGCGCCTCTTCGTTCCGCGCCGTGTCCGACGTGGGCGTTCCTCGTTTGGTGCTGGACACCTGCGCTGCGCTGTCCGTTCGGTTGTCCGCGCCTGCCACCTGCTCGATGTAGCCGGCGCCGGTTTCTCCAAAGATCAGCGGTGGGAAATACTGGCTGATCCAGTATAGGTTTCTGCGTCCGGCACGGGCTTGCATATTCGAAGCGACCACCTGCAAGTAGTGGATCCAGGCCTCCATTCTGACGCGACCGGCGACCAAAACCGGTGTAAAGAGCCGGCCCAGCGCATTTTCGTCCGTAAATACCCAGTCGAAAGCTTCGGCCTTCGAGGGGTCGAAACCCTGCTTGGCGAACCTGCCGAGCATCGAGTCGGGGCCCTGGGAGGCCTCGCTGACGACTTTCAAATCCTGCCGAAGCACAAGGATGGTGACGTTGTCCGCCTTGGTCAGCTCGTTGAGAACCTTGAGCATCGCCAAGCGGTTTTCAGGCGCATCGCTGAAGGGAGTGTTCAGGGAATCGATCAACACCAGGTTGTGGATGGCCAGCTTGCCGGGCGCGGCCGGCGTGCCGCCAACGATCTTTTCGAACGAAACGATTTCCTGCTTCCGATTGTCGTCTTTGATGGTGATGTCGTCCTGTTTCAGATCTTGCACCGGAGCCTCGTCCTTGCCGGTGGCGACGATGGTGATCTCCATCGTTTTCGCCTTCGGGACCCCGGGTGGCTGTCCGGCGGCGAGACTGGCGAACATGGCTACGGCCAAGGCGAGGATGAAGAGAGGGATTAAGACGCGTTGCATGGCGACTCCCGTCACTTGAGAATAGAAAAACCGGCGGGAACAGCTCCGTCCCCGCCGGCCAAACTGCAAGAACTGCTAGAAGTAAATCTTTACGGCAGCCTGCATCGTACGCGGGCTGTTGGCGCCGGTCTTAGCTCCGAACCCGTACCGGCCGCCGTTGGCGTTAGCGGGACCGATGCCCACGGGCAGGTTCACCAGCGTGAGGTTCGCCGGGCTGTTGAACGTGGCTGTCGTGTTATAGCCGGTGTAGTCGTGACAGTTGAAGGTGTTGTAGGTCTCCAGCCTCAGTTGCAGGTACCGGCGATTGTTGTCTTTGCTGAACATGATGTTCTTCATCATGGTGGTTTGGGCGTTGGACCAGAACGTCGTCGGGTTGTTCCAATAATTGAAGCCGGACTCCAACCCCACGCTGGGATGGGCTGGCCCGCCCAGCGGCACTTGAATGGCCCCCGTGTTGAAGGCCGCCATTTCATTCGGGCTGGACGCCCGCCAGTTTCCCACGATCAGGGGACGCGGGCCGTAGTCGGGATTGCCGGTCCACCGCTGGTTGATATTGCTGCTGTCGTTCTGGAAGCCGAAGCCGAAGCTGATCGGGCTGCCGGTCGAAGCCTGCCATTGACCGCTCAACTGCCAGTCGTTGATCACCAGCCGCACGATGGGAAGGTCCAGGAGGTTGTGGTTCTTGCCGAACTTGGGCAGGAAATAGATGTAGCTCCAGTTCAGCACCTGCGTCCGGTCATAGCCCCGGCGTCCGTAGTTGTACGCCTTAAAGTTAAAGGCGTTGAGCGCGGTATAGATATTATCGGAAACGCCCAGCGCCTTCGACCAGGTGTAGGCAACCGTGAAACTCAGCTTCCGCGCCATGCGCTTGTTGGCCTTCATCTGCAACCCGTTGTAATTGGAGCTGGCGCCGTTGGTGTAGAGGTTCATCCCGCCAATGCCGATGTACGGCCGCCAGAAGTTGGTCGGCAAACTGGTCGTGCCATCGTATTTGGGCGACGCGTTGGTCGGATCCTGGGCCCACGGCAGCCAGGCGGTGCCAAAGGCCGGCTCATTGATCGACTGTTGGTAAATCAGGTTCCGCGAGAAGCTGCCAACATAGCCCAGCTCCCCCATGACGTCAAAGGGGAGCTCACGCTGGATGCTGAAGTTGTAGTTGAGCGTCCTCGGCAGCTTGCTGCTGCCGACCCATCCAACACTCCCGCCGGGAGGCGAGTAGATGGTCGCCGCCGAGGTGACTGTGTCGATGTTGCCGAAGTACAGGGTCGGGTTCCGCACCGTGGGCGGGGAGCCAGTCCCCCCGTAGACCACGTTGCCCATATAGCGGTCGTAGAAAATGCCAGCGCCAAAACGGATCACGGTCTTGGGCAACGCCGCGGGCTGCCAAGCCACGCCGAGCCGGGGCCCAAGAGTTATACCCGGGTCCTGTATCAGGTTCTTGCCCGTCGCGACGAGGCCGTTGTTGATGTTGCCGGAGCTGGCCACGATATTGCCCCGCAAAGTCGAGGGGTACAGGATGCCGGTGGTCGGGTCGACCGCCTTGGCGTTCGCGCCTGAGCAGTTGGACCCGGGAACACAGGCATAGCCGTAGAGTTGCACCACCTGGGCCTTATTCCACACCGCGGGGTTGAAGGTAGCCATTTGTCCATGGGCATCGTAGCCTGGCCCGATCCAGTAGAACCGCAGGCCGTAGTCTATGGTCAGGTTCGGCCGCGCCTTCCAGGTGTCCTCAACATACCACTCGGCGTCCTTGTAGATGTAGCGCCCCTCGATCCTCTTTTGCTGCTGGCTATACGTCTGGTAGTTGCCCATCAGCAGGTTGGCGAACTGGTCGGTGGTCTCGTTCGAATTGTTGTTGGTGTCGTTGTTGAAGTTGAAGTTGCCCGCGTAGCTCGCGCCGCCGTCCTGGTCTTTGCGGTCCAGCTCGAACATGAATCCAGCCTTCAGCGTGTGCTTGGGCAGGACCTTGGCGACATTGTCGGCCATGTTGTAGTTGTTGTTGTAATAGATGTAGGGGTAGTTGGTGCCGAGCGACGGGGCATTCGAGAGGCCGGAGCCCCCAAAGCCTATCTGAGGGCCGAAGTTGCCCAGAACCGTCTGCGGATAGAGCGGCTGGTAGGCCAGGTGGAGATTGCTCTCCAGGTAGGTGCCGTCGAGCTGGCGGTAGGGGATCAGGCTTCGCGTAAACCCGACCACCAACTCATTGGTGGTGGTCGCGTTGATAATGGTGGTCAGGTCCCACACGCCGGTGGAACCGTGCCGCGCCATCCACGCCCAGCCCAGGCCGTCCTTGCTATAGTCGAGAAAAGAAGGATTCGTCGAGGCGCCTTGCGGGTAGGTGAAGTTCGTCATGCCCATCGGACTGCCGGTTTCATTGTAGTCGCGCAGAATGCGCCCGTACAAACGCCAGCGATCGTTGATGTTGTAGTCGACGCGGTAGCTTTGGAGCAGCCTGTCGTTGTAACTGCTCGGACCGAAGAATTGGAAGTTATACGAGTAATCTTGGCGGGGGCCGCTGATGGTCGGAAGCGGGAACAGGGCCATGAGCTTAACCGCATCCGCGTTCCACAACGTGCTCGGTATCTTGTTACCGGGAAACGGAGTTTTGCCGTTGGTGGGGTCGAGCACGGTTACCGCCGCGCCGTTATTTTGTAACGACTGCGAGAAGTCGCCCACCCGTTCCAAAGCGGTCGGCATGGTCCGGTTCCCGCTGTTAGGGCTCAGGTTCTTCCAATCCTCCGCGGCAACGAAGAAGAACAGCTTGTTTTTGCTGGTGTTGAAAACCCCGGGAATGAACAACGGCCCGCCCAAGGTGAATCCCCCCTGGTTATTCCGGTCGCGGCCAATGGGGGTAGGTAACGGGGTGTTGGCGTTGTTGGTCCACGAGTTGGCATTCATCCACTCGGCGCGCTTGAAGAAGTAGACGTCGCCGTGGAACTCCTTGCTGCCGCTCTTGGTCACCACGTTGATTTGGGCGCCCGACATGCGCCCCATATCCGCCGGGGCGCCGTTGATGGTCACCTTCATCTCGGCGATCATGTCCACGTTGATCCAGGAGCCGCAGCACTGCTGCACGCCGCTGTCCACGTTGGTGATGCCGTCGACTTTAAAGCTGTTCGTATCGTCGCGCTGGCCGTTGAAGTTCGCCGAGTATGGGTTCGGACCCACCACCCCGGGGAGGGTGCTCAGCAGGTTCATGAAGCTCCGGTCGCGCGACGACAGCTCTGTATACATCTGGCCGGTGATCGTGCCGGTCTTCTCGGCGCTCTCGGTCTGCAACTGCACGGCGCTGGCTTCCACGGTAACGCTCTCGTTGATCGATCCGACATCCAGTTCGATGTCGTTTACGCCCAGACGATCGTTAGAGGAAAGCGGTAAGTCCCTTTTCTCCCACTTCTTGAAGCCAGGGGCTTCAACCATGACCGTATATGTGGAGGGCGGCAACTCCGCGAACACAAAGCCACCCTCGGGACTGGTCGTTTGTTGCCGTTGCTCCGACTGCACTTGGTCGATTAGGGTGACCTTGACGCCGGGCACCAAAGCCCCCTGCTTGTCTTTTACGGTTCCGGATATAGAGCCCGACGTCTGTTGTGCGTGCATGGCAGCCGCCAGCAGCAGACAGCAAAGTACGGCCACTATCCCGGTGAAATGAAACACACGAAAGAATCTCACTTCGCTAGCCTCCTCACGCCGCTGCGGAAACCCCGAAGGAATGGCGGAACTCGCCGGAGCGTCGCCTCACCTTCGCGCCGCAGCAGGCCATTTCCCCGCACGAAAACACAACCAACTTTTGTACTGGGGGGACTAGTCTAACATTGAAACTACTACGTGTAAAGAGGTATGGAGATAAAAAGTTCTGTTTAACCGTTAGTGGCCCCTGCCCGAGTGGAGTCCAGCCCTGCGGTGGGATCGGCCACAGACGTCTTCCCTCCTATGCCGTTGCAAGCCGCGGCAACAGGGCAGCGAAGCACCCTGCTGCATCTGCCCTGACGGGCCTGGGATCGAGGTTACACGGAGGTGGTAACGTTACACGCCGGTTACACCCTGAGTGTCCGGAAAAGGAGGAAAAGCAGGTGGCCGCCCGAAGTTGAGGTCTACCGGCAACCTTCGGCGGTTTCCTCCAGATTTCTCGGGGTGCACCCGCCACCCATGCGACTGCGTTCAAGCTGTGCCTAGATGGCAAACTGGCGGCATGCGGTGACGCAACTTGCAGCGTCTCCCCGTAGACGGCGTTCGGGCGAACGGCAATTTCGGCCGCCAACCGCCACGGCGCTTGACTCTCCGGTATAATGAAAGCAGATGGTTTTCAGCCGCCCGCGCGAGCGGGTTGACGAAGCTTCGAACCACTCCGGTTTGACCGTCCCATCCTGTCGCCGTTTTTACTGGCTTGGAGGTACTCAGCACCCAATCGATGAGAGCTAGCGTGCGTATCAGCCGAGGCGTCGAAAGCCTCTTTGGCACCCGCGATGAAAACATCCGGTTGTTTGAATCCGGGTTGAGCGTCCACACTCAACTGGTGGACAACAATCTTGAAATCGAAGGCGAACCTGAGAACGTCACCCGCGCGGAAAGCATCCTGGAAGATTACGCCGCGCTGGTCGGGGAAGGCCACGTTTTCAACAACGGCGACCTGAACAGCTACCTGCGCGTGGTGACGGTCGATCCGGAGGTTTCTCTGCGCGCGCTGGTGGAGAGCGGCCGGCAGCGCAACTTCGGCAAGAAGGCTTTGGCGCCGAAATCGGTCAACCAACGCCGCTACCTGGAGGCCATCGAGCGCAACGACATGGTCTTCGGCATCGGCCCGGCGGGCACCGGCAAGACCTACCTGGCGGTGGCCATGGCCATCTCCGCCTTGATGGCCAAGCGCGTGGCGCGCATCATCCTGACCCGCCCGGCTGTGGAAGCCGGCGAGCGGCTGGGCTTCCTGCCGGGCACGTTGCAGGAAAAAGTGGACCCCTATCTGCGGCCGCTGTACGACGCGCTCTACGACATGCTGGATAGCGAGCGCGTCGAAAAGCTGCTGGAGCGCAACGTCATCGAAGTGGCTCCCATCGCCTTCATGCGCGGCCGCACGCTCAACGACAGCTTCATCATTCTGGACGAAGCGCAGAACAGCACCGCCGAGCAGATGAAGATGGTGCTGACGCGCCAGGGCTTCAATTCCAAGATGGTGGTGAATGGCGACGTGACGCAAATCGACCTGCCCACCGGCCGCCGCAGCGGGTTGCTGGAAGCGGTGGACGTGCTGAAGGGAATAGAAGGCATCAGCTTCGTGCAGTTCGACGAGCGCGACGTGGTGCGCCACAACCTGGTGCAGCGCATCGTGAAAGCTTACGAGCGTTACAACGAGACCGTTGGCGCGGGCCGACAGCTTACCCTGAAGCTGGCCGAGCCGGAGGCCGCCGCCCCCGAGACCGCTCCGGGAGCTTGAGCGCGCGCCATGCCCACAATCCCAAGCAGTACCGTTACGTTCCGGCGCGTCCCCGCGGATTTCCCCCGCCAGGCGATGGAACGCTTCGCCCGCCGCCTCCAAATGGAAGTGGCCCGGGGGCGCCCTTTCGACTGCCTGATCACGGGCGATGCCGAATTGCGCCGCCTGAACTGCAAATTCCTGGGCAAGGATTACGCGACGGACGTGCTGTCATTCCCGGGGGTGGCGCCGGCGATCTTGTCCCCAGTGACTTTGCGACCGCGGACAACCACCGGCGACAAGATCGCCGGCGCTACCGGCCCCTTTCTTGGAGACATCGCCATCTCTTTCGCCCGCGCCCGCGCCCAGGCCCGGGCCTTCGGCCACGACACGGGGCAGGAGGTCCGAGTCCTCATGCTGCACGGCCTGCTGCACTTGCTGGGCATGGATCATACCGCCGACAGCGGCCGCATGGCGCGCGCTGAAAAGCGCTGGCGTGCGCGCCTGGGCCTGCCCACTGGCCTCATCGAGCGGGTGCGGAGATGACGCTGGCGGTCGCGCTTGCCACCCTCATCGCGGTGCCCCTGCTTGGCTTGGTCACTTTCGTGCAACTGCTGTATCTGGAAAGCCTGAGGCTGCGCACGCGCGATCTGCGCTCGCTCCAGTTTTTCAAAGAGACGCTCGAAGACAAGCTGGGGCTGAAAACGGAAGATGGCGCCGGCGCATACTCGCTCATCAAGCACACGCTGCTGGTGCTGCTGGGCATCTTCTACTTCGCCTGGTTCGCCGATGGCGACCCGTGGCACGCGGCCGTGTTCTGGCAGGCCGCCCTGGTGGTCTGGCTGACCATGATCGCGGTGGCTTACGCCCTGCCCCAGTTTCTGTACCGCCGCACCGACGCCCGGTGGCTGGTGCCGCTGGCGCCGCTGCTGCGCGCTCTGGCTTGGATCGCCCGCCCGTGCGTGGCGCTCTTGGGGTTCTTCCAGTCGCTGGTGGACCTCACCGATGACGCCGCCGCCGTTGAAGAGGCACCCACCCCCGCTGAAAACATCGAGGCGCTGATTTCGGCCGGCGCCGAAGAGGGTCTGATCGAGGAGGAGGACCGGGAGCTGATGCAGTCGGTGCTCGAGTTCGGCGACAAAGTGGTGCGGGAAGTGATGACGCCGCGGCCCAACATCGTCGCCATCTCCGCCGATGCCACGCTCGAGCAACTGCGGCAGCTCGTCATCGACGAGCAGTACTCGCGCATTCCGGTGTACGAGGGGGACATCGATCATATCGCCGGCTTCGTCCACGTTCGCGACATGTTCGAAGTCGAAGAAGAAGAGCGCGAGCATCGCAAGGTGCGCGAACTGGTGCGTACTCTGATATTCGTCCCCGAGACCAAGCCCGTCAGCGACCTCATGCGCCTGATGCAGCGGGAGAACACCCACATGGTGATTGTGGTGGATGAGTACGGCAACACCGCCGGCCTGGCCACCATGGAGGACCTGCTGGAGGTGATTATCGGTGAGATCCGCGACGAGCACGAGCCCGATAGCGACGTCGCCAAGGACGGCCACGGCGGGTACGTGGTCTCCGGAAGTTTCGATCTGGACCGCGTGGGCGACCTTTTCCCACAGTTCCACCGCGAAGAGGACATCGAATCCACCACCGTGGGCGGGATGGTGAGCGAGTGGCTGGGCCGCGTGCCCAAGGCCGGAGAGGTGGTGGATCGGGATGGCATCCGCGTGGAGGTGCTGGCCAGCGACGATCTGCGCGTGGACCAGGTTCGCATCGGCAAGTCTCAAGAGGTGGCGCATGAGTAGTGGTTTCAGGTCCGGTTTTGTTTCGCTCGTGGGACGGCCCAACACGGGAAAATCCACGCTGCTCAATGTTCTGGTGGGGCAGAAGGTGGCGATTGTCGCGGACAAGCCGCAGACCACCCGCACGTCCATACAGGGCGTGGTCACGCGGCCCGAGGCGCAGATCGTGTTCGTCGACACGCCCGGCATCCACAAGGCCGATTCCCCGCTGAACAAGCGCATGATGGACGCGGTCCGCGCCGCCTTGGAGGAGCGCGACCTGCTGCTGCTGGTGGTGGACGCCACCGAGGCGGTCGGCGAAGAGGACCGGCGCGCGGTAGACCTGGTGCGCAAGAGCGGGACGCCGGTGGTGCTGGTGCTCAACAAGATCGACCTGCTGAAAGAGAAGGCCCGGCTGCTGCCGCTGATCTCGCAGTACAAGGAGATTCACGAATTCGCCGATTACATTCCGGTTTCCGCGGTGAAGGGCGATGGATTGGAAGATCTGCGCCAGGCGATTCTGGCGCGCTTGCCGGAGGGGCCGGCCTACTTCCCCGAGGATTACGTCACCGACCAGCCCGAGCGGTACCTGGCCGCCGAGTTGATCCGCGAAAAAGTGCTGCACGCCACTCGAAAGGAAGTGCCGCACGCGGTGGCCGTGATGGTCGATAAGTGGGAAGAGACGCCCGCCATCACCCGCATCTACGCCACCATACGGGTGGAGCGCGAGGGTCAGAAGGCCATCGTCATCGGCACCGGGGGCGCGATGCTGAAGAAGATCGGCACCCTGGCGCGTCTGGAGATGGAGCGCTTGTTCGGAGTGAGAATCTATCTCGACCTGCACGTGCGCGTGGAGCCGGGGTGGAGGGAAAAGCCCGCCTTCCTGAACGCCCTGGACTGGCGTACAATGGCCGGTGAAGATGATTTCTAAAATCTGCGGTGCTCTTGTGGTTCTGTTGCTGGTGGCCGGCGTCCGTCTGGCCGCGCAAAAAGTCCTTACCGACGACACCGTCTACAACCAGGTCCGCATCAAGCTGGCCGACGACCCGGTGGTGAAGGGCGGCGGGATCGGCGTGGAAGTGAAGCAGGGCGTGGTGACGCTGAGCGGCACGGTGGAGCTGCAGGTACAGATAGAAAAGGCCACCAAGGTGGCGAAGAAGGTGAAGGGCGTCAAAGAAGTAATCAATCACCTCGAGATCAGGAACAAAAGCGCGGGCAAATGAAGCTCTCGGCCCGAACCTGTTTGGCCGCCGCCCTTTTCTCTCTGCTCGCTTACGCGCAGGATTTCTCCGAAATCACGTTCGGCAAGTTGGCCGATGGCTATCGCTTCACGGAAGGCCCCGCCTGGTCCAAAGATGGCTACCTGATTTTCAGCGACACCCCCAGCGACCGGCTTCTGAAATGGACTCCCGGCCATGCCGCCGAAGTCTTTCGCGCGGACGCCCATGGCCCCAGCGGCAACGCTTTCGACGCCGACGGCCGGCTGTACACTTGCGAGACGCGCCTGCGACGCGTGACCCGCACCGATAAAAAGGGCAAGATCGAAGTGCTGGCCGAGCAGTGGGAAGGCAAGCGGCTGAATGCGCCCAGCGATATCGTGGTGAGCAAATCGGGGCACGTGTATTTCACCGATCCCGCATTCGGAGACCAGTCGGACCATCGCGAGCTGGATTTCTACGGCGTCTATCACCTTCCGCCGCGTGGCCCCATGAAGCTGGTGGCCAAGCCGGCCGGGCGTCCCCGCGGCCTCGCGCTCTCACCCAATGGCCGCATTCTCTACGTCTCCAATGCGGACGAGCACAACATCCGCGCGTACGACGTGGACCACAACGGCGACGCCTCGAACGAGCGCGTGCTGGTTGCGCGAATCGACGGCGTGCCGGGGGGTATCAGCGTGGACGAGAAGGGGAATCTGTACGTGGCCGCCAAGGGGATCGCGGTGTACAGCGCGGAGGGGCGTCTGGTGCACGTGATGGAGATGAGTTTGCTGCCGTCGAATTGTGCATTCGGGGAGGCGGATGAGAAATCGCTGTTCATCACGGCGAGGGGGCTGGTGTACCGGGTAAGGCTGGACGTGAAGGGGGCGATGCCGTAGGGATGCTGGCGTGGGGGCTAAGTTGACGGGTGGCGTACGGATTCCGGGTGGGTTTCGTAGTAGATGTCGGCCCTTCCGATCCCCGTCGGTGCCAGCGGAGATCTACCGGTTGGTCCGCACATGTCACCAACGCGCGTTACGCGGGCAAGTGGGTTAAGTTCCGACAAGCTCGTCAACCGAAACGTTCGATTGCCTGGATGAGCCTCGTCATCGGTTCGGCACGCCAGTCATCGCCAGACATATCGATATAGACAGAGCCTCCCAAGTACTTCGGCAGCTTCAGTCCAGGTGGCAGACCGTTGTCCCGTATGATTGGGATAAAACGAGCACGTTCCTTCTCAGTTCGACGCGAGTACTCGTGTGCTGAGAGGATTGTTTCATAGCCTACGCCGCCGGGATGGCGAGTGTCCGCTTTCTTGGTGTAGTTCTCTGTGCAAATCAGGAGTGTCACGGGGGTCTCGGAGATTCCCCGTTCCATGAATTGCGTCGCGTCCTCTCCAGGAATATGGTGTGAACAACATGAATTGAATCTGAAAGAAACCCTATTTGATGGCAGCCAGCCACCTGGACGAGAAGTCGACTCGTGGAAGTGCCTGCAGCCGGCGCCTGCCTGTGATCGCCCGCGAGCAGCCGCTCGTTTCCGTAAGGCTGGACAGGAGTTCGCCGCCAACTGGTCATCTAACCAGATGAGTTGTGTTATCCTGGACCAATGAAGTGCCGCGTGGTTAGTGCGACCGAGTTTAAGGCAAAGTGCCTCGCTTTGCTGGATGAGATCGACCACCAGGGTGGCACGGTCACGGTCACCAAGCGCGGCCGGCCGATGGCTGTGGTTGGGCCCGTCAAGAGGCGGCGGCTATGGAAATCGCCCGAGGGCCTGTGGGCTGGCAAGGTGCACATTGCGGAGGAACTGCTCACCGCCGATAGATCGGAGTTGTGGGACGTCCTGCGCCAGGAATGAGGACAGCGGTCTGATGCCTACCCTTCTGCTTGACACTCACGTGCTGGTCCGCTGGCTGGCCGATCCCAAGAGGCTCTCGCGGGAACAGTTGCGCGCGCTCCGCGGCGCGGTACGGCGATGCGATCCCCTGGCGTTGAGCGCCATCACGCTGCTCGAAATCGCCGTCCTGTTCGGTGAAGGCAGTACCCGGCTGAGGGTCCCCGCCCAGGAACTTCTTGCCGCCCTTGAGCCTGGGACTGGATTCCAGATTGTCCCCATCGACGTCGAGATTGCCAATGAGGTCGCCGCTATGGGCGGCGCTCTACGGGACCCGGCCGACCGGGCTATCGTCGCAACTGCCCGCGTTCATCGTCTTCGGCTGGTGACTTCCGATCAACGGATTGTCGAATCAAAGCTGGTACCGGTGGTCGAGTAGCCGCACGCCGTTCCCGTGTGTCATGCAACTGCAGCCAGATTCGCGGTTTGCCTGTCCAACTGAAGCAGGAGACGCTGAATCGTCCTTACCTCGCGCTCTTCGAAATACGGCTCTCCGCATTGGCCGCATACCCAGGCGGGGACTGCTTCCAATGACAGATGGTATCCCTTGCGGTCAATATGAAAAGGCGCCTGACCCTTTGTCATTTTCCCTTGGCAGTGCATGCATTTCATGAAGGCCTCCTGACTCGGAACCCCGAAGGGCGCGATGCCGAATTGATGCCTAAGCCGCGGGTGTTCGTTCCGAGTGCGGGCCTGAACTCACGGTCTTCCGCTCCAAAAATGCGCCCAGAATTGGGTCGCGTACCAATCGGTCGCACCGGCGCCGCGCGGCTTCCTCTTCGCCGAGTTCGGCGATCTCGCGCAACAGACGTTCCTGGATTTCGGCCTTCATTTGGACACAGTCGAACTTCTTGTCCTGCTTCAATTCTTCACCACCTCTCGGGGCGAGTAGATCTTTGGGCTCCGATAGCCGCGCAGGCTATTCACGCCCTCGTACCCTGCAATTTTCTCAAAATGGACGATGTGTTTGAAGTTCCAGCTCACTACGAGATCGGCGCCGACGATGGTTGCCAATGCGATGTGCGCTGCGTCGTTGTGGGAAGCCGGTCCGACGACTCCGGCATCCAGATACGCCTGCTTGAGCCCGTTGGATTCCTCCGAAGAGTTCACAACTTCTATCTGAGACGGGGGCAGGTCCGCCAGAATGCGGCGCACCGATTCCGGAGCCAAGCCTAACTCGTCGAGCGTCACATCGGAAACCACGAGGACGAATCGGCCGGCGCGCACCTCCTCGAAAAATCCGACGCTCTCCGCCCGAAACTCGTCGTCAAAACATCCCCCAAACACAGAGGTGTCGGCATAGACTCGGAGCGTTCTCTTCACACCTATCATTATCGCTCCGATTCCCGGCGGTTCAGCAGCGATGTCGGGTGCGCGACACAGAAGTGAGATATAGCGGGGTTTCTTTTTTGGGCCGATATTCCTTGCGTATGTGATACGCTAGGATTGGAGGCCCACCACGATGA
>Ga0209039_10001485_pt1 | contig 21781 bp, 10 predicted proteins | sample BogFormECP12_OM1_FD_188238 | JGI IMG/M metagenome (GOLD analysis project Ga0209039, IMG submission 188238) | Bog forest soil microbial communities from Calvert Island, British Columbia, Canada - ECP12_OM1 (SPAdes) (version 2) | ecosystem: Environmental > Aquatic > Freshwater > Wetlands > Bog ...
AGTTTCGTCGCGGCCGACGTCACGGGTTTCATCGCGGGTTTGATCGCGACCGACGTCACGAGTTTCATCGCGGCCGACGTCACGAGTTTCATCGCGGCCGACGTCACGGGTTTCATCGCGGCCGACGTCACGGGTTTCATCGCGGCCGACGTCGCGAGTTTCATCGCGGCCGACGTCGCGAGTTTCATCGCGATCAATGTCGCGAGTTTCGTCGCGGCCGACGTCACGGGTTTCATCGCGATCAATGTCGCGAATTTCGTCGCGAGTTTCATCGCGATCAATGTCGCGAGTTTCGTCGCGGCCGACGTCGCGAGTCTCGTCGCGGGTTTCATCGCGATCAATGTCGCGAGTTTCGTTACGGGCTTCGTCGCGGCCGATGTCTTTCGCAATACTTTGCTTTTTGGCGTTGATGATATCTTGGCAAAGTTTTACGAGGGAATCATTTAGTTCTTGCTGTTTCTTTTCTACATCTTCGTCATTGATTTGTTTTTCCTTGTAGAATGCCTTGTATAACCCGGGGATTGCCACGAGGCGCCTGACCCCCGCTTCTAAGGCGGCCTTGAACATTTTCAATGGTTTTATGGTTTTCGTGATGATAGATAAACAGAGCATCTCATTCTTTCCGCGAGCCCATTCAGATGGAATTAGAAAATTGATGTTTGCAGTCCTATAAGTTTTAAAACCATGGGAGAAAAAGCCCTCGTCTTTTTGGGATTCCATTATATTTTGAATTTGTTCGTGTAAATCCGGAGGCAATTTAGCGAGAATGCTGGAATTGTCAAGACGTAATATACGGTTAATTATCGGGCCTAGTTTGCTGTCAAAATAGCTAAGCACTAGTGCTTCCAATCAAATCACCATGCTTACCAGGGAACAACCAATTTATTTTTCTGTCGGTTTTTTTCTTGGCTCTTATTTTTGTGTTAGGGAAAGATTTATAAATAAATTGGGGTTGAAGATTCAACGATATTAAACCTTCTGGCTTATATCACAACACTACAGAAGGGGAACGTATCATGACCAAAAATCCCTATATATTGAATAGAATGTGGATAAACAAGGATAATTTAACTTAAGGAAAGCCACTGCTGATGAGATAATTGGCCGGTTGCATTGAAAGCTGTAATGAAATGGATAACATCAACATTTCAATCACTACATAAGTTATCCTTTTTACCAAAATTCAAGGAAGAAAAATGAATATACATTCGAATGGTAGGGAATACAAATGCTAGGGAAAATAAAACCCAACGTTTTGTTACCGAGTTTCAAGTACTTCATGCAGAAAGGAAAAGATGCATTCAATGGAAAGAAATTTTACGAGGCTTATACCAATTTTAACGTGGCTAAAAAAATATTGGGTGATCTCGTGGCGTTAAGAGCCACGATCGATAATACAGATGTGGAAGAACTAAACGCTTTTCTTGCAGAGATCGGCCCGAATGCCGCCAAAAAAGATGAGGCAATATCCCATTTATCCCGTTTAAAAACCGCGGGCGCAGCTGCGACGCATGCTCCCAAGAAAAAAATCAAGACCCTATCCTTGTTTTTATTCGGCCTCGATGCAGCAGGTAAAACTACCTTCGTTGATTACGTGATCCAAGAAAAATTCTTGGATCATCTACCGACGGTAGGCGTGAGCATCACCAACATCATGCTGGGTAACGTCAATTTCATTTTTGAGGATCTCGGCGGTCAAGAAGCATATCGTGTCAACTGGAAAAATTATTGGAGGGACCCCGATTTTATGCTTTTTATGGTCGACGCTACCGATGCTACACGGTTCCCAGAGGCACGGGAGTACCTTTGGTCGGTTATCAAGAGCTCGGAATCCGCGAAGATTCCCTTGGCCGTCATTTCAAGCAAGAACGATCTACCTGAAGCTGTGAACATCGAGAATATACAAGATGCCCTTGATCTCTGGAATATCAAGGACAGGCTTTTCGGAATGTTCGAAATCTCAGTCAAAAATAAAACGAACATTGAAAAGGTGCTAAATTTCATCGCCAGCCAGACGCTCAGCGATCAGGCAATGCGCAAGTTTGTTGACGAAGAAGTCGATCGCCTTAACCGCAATTACAAAGAATTATACAAGGCATACATCGAAGAAGCAGAATCGTTGAAAGCGGAAAAGAATTATAAGGTGGCAATCGATCGCGTCTACAAGGCCAAGGTTATCCAAGAAGAACTCTTCAAGCAAGGCTTTTCAAAAGCCCAGAAGAAAATAGCAAAGTGTAACGCACTTTTATCCAGTCTGATTAACCTGACCAACTGATGGACACTCTTTATCTTCAAGCCGCACTTATCCGGTAAACCTTATTTTCCGCTTCATCCTTTAGCTATCGTTCATGTTCGTTTTCTTTCAACTGTTCGACCTTCTTGATGCCATTGCGAGCCTCATCAAGTGTTGGGTCGAGCTCCAGCGCCTTGCTGTACGCATCGATAGCCCCGTTGACATCGTTCTTGGCTTCCAAGGTATTTCCGAGATGGAGCCACGCCTTCACATTTTTTTGATCCATCTCAATCGCATCGTGATAGGCATCAATAGCGCCATCGTTATCATTCTTGGCCCGTAACGTGTCACCAAAATTAAGCCACGCACGCACCACACGTTCCCGAATGTACCACGGTTTCAGGTATTTCGGGTCGATGGTGAACGCCTTGCCGCAAGCATCGATAGCCCCGTCGATATCGTTGTTGGCCCGTAACGCATTCCCGAGATTGTTCCACGAATACGCGTTATTTGGTTCGATCTCGATCGCCTTGCGGTAGGCCTCGATGGCCCCGTCGAAATCCTTCTGAGCCAGCAACGCATTTCCGATATTGTTCCATGCTTCTATGAAGTTCGGTTCGATCTCGATTGCTTTGCGGTAGGCCTCGATAGCCCCGTCAAAATCCTTCTGAGCCAGCAACCCATTTCCGAGATTGTTCCATGCTTCTACGAAGTTCGGTTCGATCTCGATCGCCTTGCGATAGGCATTGATGACCCCGTTGACGTCTTTCTTGGACATCAATTCAACCCCGAGATCAAACCATATTTTAGCATCTTTTTTCAGTGGCATCGATACACGCCCATATATTAAATTAAAAACCTTCTATATCTTTCTATTTTCTTAGTTATCTTATGCTGATACGCCAGAACGGTTTCATTGTTATCTTTTCACCATGGGAAAGCATCCCCGTCAAATTGCGCCTATACTTGATCCAACGAATATCGTCGCAAGCATGCTCGATAGTTTTAGATTTGGGGCTTCTAATCCAAAATAAAATAGATAGAAAGAGCTCATTTTCTTAGATAAAATGGACAAAGAAAATGATTATTGCTATGACCCCCAACACTATACCTATGACACCGAGGACCCGGCTTTTCTCTTTCTGGAATCCAAGAAAACCGAATATTCCTATCCGAAATTGGCGCGCTGGTACTAGCGTGCCTCCGACGATTTCGATCTCCGATTGCTTGCCACGTAAACGATGGCGGCGATGATCCTGATGATACCGATGAAGGGGTAGGCAATGATAATGTTCTGCGCCGGAATTTCCTGCTGGATGACCGTGAATTTACAATTGATGTAATACGCGACAGGATCGCCCCGGTACATGGGATACGGAATCGTGGAAATTTCGTTCGTGTGATTGCTTACCTCGCCACCATTTAGTAACAGTGGATTAGGGTCGCATCCTTATCATAGATTTCCTTTTATTTGTGGCAGGTAAAAACTCGATTATTATAGGGCAATTGTCGATAATTTTTGGCATCATCGCCTTTTTTTGGATCCATACTTAATCATTGCATTGTTAGCAATCATCTTTGGCAGTGTTAGCTATAGAAACGAGAGACAGAAAGCCCTTGGTATTATTGGTATTGTATTAGGCATCATCTCGGTAGTCCTGTTTATTGACCATGTTTTTTAATATCGGGCTGGCTAGTGTATTTATAATCATTTTCTTTTCGAACCTATTTCATATATAAAGAAAATGCTATCCTATGGCGAAAACTGACCACGGTCAGAATCGATTTTTTTACATTTTCTATAACCCCATAACTATATATATACATACCTTCATATACCGATGATGCGATGCAAATTATCCTCGTTGATAAAATACCGAAGTTGATAATATGCTAATGGACATAACCGTAAGTACAGTAGTATCTTTTATTATCGCATGGTTGATATTTACCTTCGCAGTTTGGGGCGGGGGAGCGATCTTTCAAAAACAGAGGGAATGGAACCGCCGCGGCTTTGGCACATCTCTTATCATGGCATTGGTAGTCCTGTTGGCTATCTGGTTACTCTGGCCTATCTTGCCCAGTTCATGGGCTCTCTGGATAGATATCCTCATCGCGTTCGTGATCCTGCTGATATGTTTCGCGATTTTTTGGGGTATCGGCTTTCTACGAGCCCTCGGTGCTTCCATCATCTGCTTGCTGCTATTGTGGCTGATTTTGTGGATCATATCAGCTATCCTGGCTGCCATGGGCATTTCCTATGTTATTCCTCTCATTTAAGGTAGCCTTACGAAATCTACCACATTTTATAAGCCCCATCTTATTTTTTTTTGAACATTCTCATTTTTAACGATAATGTGTTCCTTCAGCTAGATTTTTCGATGGGTACTTGAATCAAGCGAGATTTTCACGAAATTGGTTTAGGGATTATAGATTATTGATAAAAAAATGCAGCCGACAAACCGCCATCTTCAAAGCCTATACGTAGATATATTGAAACGAGGCTATTTTTATTATCGAATAACCAGAGAGTCTTTTTTCAATCCTTTCACAAAATGGATTAATTCCAATCATGCAATCTCTGTTTGCTGTTAAAATAGCGTCTTAAAACCCTAAATCCCGGAAATATAACGATATTATAGTTCTACATTATGGAGATATCAAAATACTTAAATATCTGTTTCTTCCCTCATAAGTGATCATAATTACTCGTAAAAATCGACATCAGAAATTCGAGTATTCTTCTCCTTTCGTGTCGAATTTGCATGTAATGATGTTCACCTCTCATGAATCTTTTTTCTCTTTAAAAAACACGAGGGGGATTGTACGGTATTTGTAGGATGTGAAAAAACATGACTAAATCATCAGGAAAGCTACATTATGGTTCGAGAAAAAGGTTTGTAGCACCGATAGTGTTGATTGCAGCGCTGATGGTTCTGGGTGCAACTCCGATAGTTATGAATGCGACGCCGGTACAGCAACGGCTCAGCACCAAAATCGCCACCACCAGTGGAGCACCGGAAGCGCCAGTTAACCTTGGGACGGCCGGCAATTTCGCGATCCTGGCACAATCTGGAATAACAACCACTGGAACCACTGCAATTGTTGGAAATATTGGCGTGAGTCCAATCGCTGCCGCGGCCATGACCGGATTCGGGTTAATAATGGATGTCTCTAACCAATTCTCGACATCATCGTTGGTTACTGGAAAAGTGTATGCAGCCAACTATGCAGTTCCAACGCCTGCCATGATGACCACGGCTACAGGCGACTGGCTAATTGCGTACAATGATGCTATGGGACGAAGTACACCGGATCATACGAACCTTGGAGCCGGAAATATTGGCGGAATGACACTCGCTCCTGGTCTTTACAAATGGAGTACGGGCGTGACGATACCCACAGATGTCACCCTCTCGGGAGCGGGAAACTCAAGTGCTGTGTGGATATTCCAGATAGCGCAAACTCTCGTGACCAGCTCTGCCACGCATGTTCTCTTGAGTGGCAATGCACAGGCAAAGAACATCTTCTGGCAAGTCGCGGGCCAAACGACCCTTGGATCAACATCGGTTTTCAACGGCAATATTCTGGATTTTACGGCGATCGTGTTCAATTCTGGCGCGACGTTGAACGGCAGAGCACTGGCACAGACTGCGGTTACCTTAATCGCCAATACCGTCACGGTGCCTACCGTCGCACCCACGGTGAGTTCCACCATCCCGGTTAATGGTGCCACGGGCGTGGCCGTCAACAGTGCAATGGCCGCAATCTTCAGTACGACGATGAACTCTTCGACGATCAACACGACAACATTTACCTTGAAGCAAGGAGCAACGCCAGTTTCAGGAACGGTGAACTACACTGGCGTTACGGCAACCTTTACACCAGCAAGCAATCTTGCAGCTAGCACCGTCTATACTGCCAATATTACAACCAAGGTCAAAGACCTGGCGGGTAATGCACTGGCAGCTAACAAGGTCTGGACCTTTACCACGGGTGCGGCCATAGACACTACCCCACCCACGGTGAGTTCCACCATCCCGGCTAATGTAGCCACGGGCGTGGCCGTCAACAGTGCAATGGCCGCTATCTTCAGCGAGGCGATGGACCCCTTGACGATCAACACAACGACATTTACCTTGAAGCAAGGGGCGACGCCTGTTTCAGGAGTGGTGACATACTCTGTTGTAACCGCGGTCTTTACACCGGCAAGCAATCTTTCAGCCGGCACCCCCTATACCGCCACGATCACGACCGGGGCCAAAGACTTGGCGGGAAATGCCCTGGCAGTTAACTATGTGTGGACATTTACCACGAGTGCGGTTGCAGATACCACCCCACCCACTGTGAGTTCCACCGTCCCGGCTAATTCTACCACGGGCGTGGCCATCAACAGTGCGATGGCCGCAATCTTCAGCGAAGCGATGGACCCCTTGACGATCAACACGATGACATTTACATTGAAGCAAGGGGTGACTCTTGTTTCAGGAACGGTGACTTACGTTGGCGTCACGGCGACCTTTACACCAGCAAGCAATCTTGCTTCTAGTACCCCCTATACAGCCATGATTACAACCGGAGCCACAGATCTGGCGGGTAATGCCCTGGCAGTTAACTATATGTGGACCTTTACCACGAGTGCGACAGTAGATACCACACCGCCCACGGTGAGTTCCACCGTCCCGGCTAATAGTGCTTTGGGTGTGGCCGTCAACAGTGCAATGGCCGCAATCTTCAGCGAGGCGATGGATCCCTTGACGATCACCACGATAACATGTACCTTAATGCAAGGGGCGACGCCTGTTTCAGGAGCGGTAACTTATTCTGGCGTCACTGCAGTCTTTACACCAGCAAGCACTCTTGCAGCCAGCACCACCTATACTGCCACGATCACGACCGGGGTCAAAGACTTAGCGGGTAATGCCTTAGCAGTTAACTATGTGTGGTTCTTTACCACAGGTACGGCGCCACGAGCAACAGTTAACCTTGGAACAGCCGGTAATTTCGTGATTCTGGCAAAATCCGGAATCTCGAACACTGGAACCACGTCAATTGTTGGAGATATTGGGGTGAGTCCAATCGCCAGCACGGCTATCACCGGATTCGGGTTAACAATGGATGCCTCTAACCAATTTGCGACATCATCTATAGTTACCGGGAAAGTGTATGCAGCCGATTATGCGTCTCCAACGCCAGCGACCATGACCACGGCTATAAGCGACATGCAAACAGCGTACACCGATGCCGCCGGACGGACCTCGCCGGATTACACGGAACTTGGAGCTGGAAATATTGGCGGGATGACACTTGCTCCGGGGCTTTACAAGTGGAGTACAGGCGTGACAATACCAGCAGATCTCACCCTCTCGGGAAACTCAACTGATGTGTGGATATTCCAGATAGCGGGAACCCTCGTTGTTAGTTCAGCAACGCATGTGATCTTAAATGGTGGTGCACAGGCATCAAACATCTTCTGGCAGGTCGCTGGTCAAACGACTCTTGGAACGACATCGGTATTCAATGGAATTATTCTGGATGCAACGGCGATTGTACTAAACACTGGCGCAACGCTGAATGGCAGAGCGCTAGCACAGACTGCGGTTACATTAGACTCCAATACCATCTCGGTGCCTGCACAGACATCCTCGACTCCACCATCTTCCACAGAATTTCCGCTCTGGGCAACGGTACTTATAATCGTTGGTGTTGTCGCAGTAGCAGCTATCGCAATTTTCGTGCTTGTAAAGAAAAAGCATTAAAAAGTATTCTTTTTTAATTTTTTTTAATTGGTGGCACCAATTGTCAACAGTCATCAATATTGACGCATTTTCGGTCACGAATCGTGTCTCATTCATGTCCCATCCCTTTTACTCTACATGATATAGCCCGACGTGTTCCACGGGTTTATAATTGAAAAAAAGAGGATATTTGGGTATCCTTTAAATTAATACGCCGAACCGTCGTCAATCTTCATGCGTGCAAGGAGCGCGTCATCATGGAACACGAATATCTCCTTTCCGGTCGGGGAAAGTTGGATCTTGACGATCTTGCCTGCGTGTTGGTAGCCGACGTAGTAGGCTCTTCTCTTGTACTTGAAGGAACCGTTTGTTGCCACCGTGCGCGACTCGACACCCCTTGGAGCTGATGGGTCTGGTACCTTGAGAATCGTGTCCACGAGCGTGTCGCCGGAATAGACTTCATATTGGTTCTCGAGTTTTCGGACTCGCACGCGCATGCCTGCATGACCTGGTGGCAGGATATATTTCTTGCCCTCGATGCTAATGATGTTCTGCTTGTTCGCCTTTCGTTCTTCGACGTTGGCAATCCACGCATCCCAATTAATGTCGATTTTGAGGGCGCGAGAAACGCGGTTTGGATGTTCGGTGTAGACCTTGGCGGGTGCTTGGCCATTCAGGGACGAATGGCGGTGGCGATGGTTGTACCACTCAATCCATTCTGCGAATTTCGCGTTGAACTCGGCGAGAGTCAAGTGTGGGTTCGATTCGATGAGACGCCTTGCTTCCGGGACGAATTTTGACATCACCGTGCCGAACCATCGTTCCAGTTTTCCCTTGGTTTGCGGATGATTCGGGGCGTGAAAGAGAACGCGCACCCCAACCAGCGCGAGTAGTCGACAATAGCGAGTTAGAGGCTCACCTTGCAACGTCTTGAATTGGGCGGCGTTGTCACTGATGATCTCGTTGGGTAGCCCGTGTTGCGTGAACGCGTCCCGCAACAACAAGATCACGTTGCCTTCCTCTTGAATAGGAAACCACCGTGCCGCGATCACGAACCGGGAGCAATCATCGATGATGGCAAGCAGGGATAACTTGCCGAGATGACCGAAGTGATCCTCGCCCTTGAAATCAATCTGCCACAAGTCATTCGGAAATTGGCGCTCGAATTTCACGTATCCTGCTCGATCACGTGGCTTACCATGAGAGAGGCCAAGATCGCGGATGATCCGCCTGATGGTTTCTATTGATGGATGATCCTCTCCTGCTCGTTGCTGCATAAGATCGTGGATGGTCACAGCCGATCGGGCCGGGGCTTCTTCCTTGTATTGCTTGACAAGAAGGCGCACTTCATCACCATATTTACGTGGCTGCGTCTTTTTGCCTCGTGTTCCTGCCCAATAACGCGACCCCTTGTCCTCGTAAAGACCGATGTATCGCTCCGCAGTCTTTCGACTCACGGACAAGTGACTCGCTATGGCGTTCATTGTCCAGCGTCGCTGGTAACGAAGGATGAAGGCCATCTCGATGGGATCATCTGGCTTCACCTTCGCTCGTTTTTTACGTCTTTTCATGTTGCATCACGCCGCGGATTTCAGATTCACGGCGAGACACACCTCTACTATCGGAATATACAAACCAGGGAATAACCCGCATGTCACCTTCGGTCTTAAACCATGACCTCATCAAAGGAAAATCCAAAAATGTGTCAAAATTCGTTGCCGACGACAAGAGAACAGCCACGAATCGAGTCTAGAAAGAAACCTGCTAAAAATAATGCGTCAAGAAGGATGACCGATGACAAACGAGCAGTCATCCTTTTTGGACAGAATTCGTGACTGAAAAATGGTCATTTATTGATGACTGATTACAACCAATAACCTGCATTGTTCACGTTCCGTGCAGCGACATCATCTCCTAGCAATGAGGCTACTATTTCTGTATTATTGAAATATCGAAATATTTAAATATCTGTTTCTTCAATCGTGAGCGAACCTAATTACTTGCATAAATCAACATCAGAAATTCGAGTATTCTTCTCCTTTCGTGTTGAATTTGCAAGTAAAGATGTTCACCTCTCATGAATCTTTTTGCTTTTAAAAAAACACGAGGGGAATGGTACGGTATTCGTAGGATGTGAAAAAACATGACTAAAACCTCAGAAACATTACTTTATAATTCGAGAAAAAGGCTAGCTTTTGCAGCGGCAGTGATGATTGCGGTTCTGATGGTTCCGGCTGCGATGCTTACTGGGAGCAAGTTGCAGGCCCCGCCAGCAATTGTAGGACTTGGGTCACCCAGTTCAACACCACAACCGGCAGTTAACCTTGGATCAGCCGGTAATTTTGCGATCTTGGCAGAATCAACGATCACAAACACTGGAGCCACTGCAATTGTTGGAAATGTTGGACTTAGTCCCGCTGCTGCCAGTTATATTACTGGTTTTACGTTGATAGCGGATTCGTCTAATGTATTTGCGACATCATTATATGTAACCGGAAAGGTTTATGCCGCCACTTATGCGTCTCCAACTCCATCTATCTTGACTACCGCTATAAGCGACATGGGAACAGCGTACACTGATGCTGCCGGACGATCTAATCCAACTGGTTTAAATAATGGGACAGCCGGAGAAATTGGCGGATTGACATTCCCTGCTGGTCTTTACAAACAGACCAGTGCCGTGACAATATCATCAAATATCACCCTTTCGGGAAGCGGAACTGACGTGTGGATATTCCAGATAGCGGGAACCCTTACGATCGCCACTGGTAAAGGGGTACAGTTAAGTGGCGGTGCAGACCCAAAAAACATCTTCTGGCAAGTCGCTGGCGCTACGACACTTAACGCAAATTCCGTTTTCAATGGAAATATCCTGGATGCAACGGGGATTGCGATGTTGACTGGCGCAAAGCTGAACGGCAGAGCGTTGGCTCAGACTGCGGTAACTTTGCAAGCCAATACCATCACGGTGCCTGCAGGGAGCATCACCGCACCCACGGTGAGTTCTACCGTCCCGGCTGATGCTGTCACGGGCGTGGCAGTCAACAGTGCGATATCCGCAACCTTCAGCACTACGATGGACCCCTTGACGATCAACGCGACGACGTATACCTTGATGCAAGGGACAACGGCGGTGTCCGGTACCGTGAGCTATTCTAGCTTAACTGCAGTCTTTACTCCCGCAAGCAATCTAGCGGCCAGCACCACCTATACCGTCATGATTACAACCGGGGCCAAGAACCTGGCTGGCGTACCCATGGCAAGTGCCTACACATGGACATTTACCACGGCGTCATCATCATCTTCCACGCCAGGATTTCCCGTGGAATTCACCCTGCTCGGACTTGCCATAGGTGCCTTGGGAATACTCGCGATCGGGTTGAAAAAACGTCATTTATCCGAGTAATCTTGCGAGGCAACGCGTTCTTGAACGCGTTTCTAATTTTTTACACTAATTTTTTTGCGTCCCACCCGTTCCACGATTGAGACTGTCCAGAACATGCCGATCAAAATCAACCCTTTTTCGATTTAGAACAGAAAATTAGCATAACGGTTGATGATGTGTACCCATTTCCATCTTATGGAACATTCGGGCTTGTTGCGGCAAGATTCGTCAAATAGAACTTAGACACAACCTATACAAGCCGCCTGGCGTCGTCGTCGTCGTTGCATCTTGTCATGGAACGCTAGAAAGCGACTTTGCATCGACACTCCGGAAGAGCACGGGTGCGTACTCCATCGTGATGCTTGAAGTCACACGATAGTCCAGCAGAGCGATGATGCCTGGTCACCCGATTGGATTACTTAACAGTTCATTGAAATAAATATTCATTTGCCTGGAATTGCCGGAGTATACTTCTTATTGCACAATCTCCTTAGTTAATTACGTACCTTCTTCAATGATTGCATCAATTGCAAAATCCTGACCGATCGAAGCTATTATTTTATGTACGACCGATATCTGTTAAGTCGACTTCGAACTTTCGTTTCAAAGGAGGGTGGTTTTTCAATGAGTTAAAAACGTGATTAACAATCGTCGTAGGATGTGAATTAACATGACTATGTCATTGGGAACGTTACATCATGATTCGAGAAAAAAAGGTAACTATTATATTTTGGCAAAAAGATCTGGCGTAGCAGCGATATTAGTGATTGCGGCGCTGATGGTTCTGCCTGCGATACCCATGGTTCTGACTACGGCACCGGTACAGCAACGTTTCAACACCACGATTGCCACCACCAGTGGAGCACCAGAAACGCCAGTTGACCTCGGGTCGGCCGGTAACTTTGCGATCCTGGCGGAATCTGGAATCTCAACCACTGGAACCACTGCAATTGTCGGAGATATTGGCGTGAGTCCAATCACCAGCACTGCTATAACCGGTTTCGGGTTAATAATGGATGGCTCTAATCAATTTGCGACATCGACATTAATTACCGGAAAAGTGTATGCTGCCAACTATGCGGTTCCAACACCAGCGACCATGACCACGGCTGTGAGCGACATGCAAACAGCTTATACTAATGCCACCGGACGAATTTCACCGGATCACTCGGAACTTGGAGCTGGAAATATTGGCGGAATGACGCTTGCTCCTGGCCTTTACAAGTGGACTACAGGCGTGACGATACCAGCAGATGTTACTCTCTCGGGAAACTCAACTGCCGTGTGGATATTCCAGATAGCGGGAACGCTCGTTGTCAGTTCAGCCACGCATGTTCTCTTGAGTGGTGGTGCACAGGCAAAGAACATTTTCTGGCAAGTCGCTGGCCAAACGACCCTTGGAACGACGTCGGTTTTCAATGGAATTATCCTGGATGCAACGGCGATCGTGCTCAATACGAGTGCAACGCTGATCGGCAGGGCACTAGCACGGACTGCGGTTACCTTAAACGCCAATACCATCACGGTGCCTACCATTGCGCCCACGGTGAGTTCCACTGTCCCGGCCAATGTTGCTACAGGCGTGGCTGTTAATAGTGCAATGGCTGCAATCTTCAGCGAGACAATGGACCCTCTAACGATCAACACTACCACCTTTACCTTATTGCAGGGGATTACGCCTGTTTCAGGAACGGTGACCTACTCTGTCGTAACAGCGGTCTTTACACCAGCAAGCATTCTTGCGGCCAGCACCACATATACTGCTGCGATTACAACCGGGGCCAAAGACCCGGCGGGCAATGCCCTGGCAGTAAACAAGGTGTGGACCTTTACCACGGGTGCGGCTCTAGATACCACCCCACCCACGGTGAGTTCCACCATCCCGGCAAATGCCGCAACGGGCGTGGCCGTCAACACTGCATTGGCCGCGATTTTCAGCAAGGCGATGGACCCCTTGACGATCACCACCGCCACCTTTACATTAACGCAAGGGGTTACGCCTGTTTCAGGAACGGTGACCTACTCTCTCGTGACTGCGGTTTTTACACCAGCAAGCAATCTTTCAGCCAGCACCACCTATACCGCCACGATCACGACCGGGGCCAAGGACCTAGCAGGCAATGCCCTGGCGGTTGACAAGGTGTGGACCTTTACCACGGGTGCGGCTCCAGACACCACTGCACCCACGGTGAGTTTTACCATCCCCGCTAATGGTGGCACGGGTGTGGCCGTCAACAGTGCCATGGCCGCGATCTTCAGCAAGGCGATGGACCCCTTGACCATCACCACGATAACATTTACTCTGAAGCAAGGGGCAACGCCTGTTTCAGGAGCGGTGACCTACTCTGTCGTGACTGCGGTCTTTACACCTTCAAGCAATCTTGCAGGCAACACCACCTATACCGCCACGATCACGACCGGTGCCAAGGACTTGGCGGGTAATGCCTTGGCGGTTAACATGGTGTGGAGTTTTACAACACCTGCAGACATCACTGCACCTACAGTGAGCTCCACTATCCCGGCTAATGGTGCCACGGGCGTGGCTGTTAACAGTGCCATGGCCGCGATCTTCAGCAAGGTAATGGATCCCTTAACGATCACCACCATCACATTTACCTTGAAGCAAGGGGCAACGCCTATTTCAGGAGCGGTGACCTACTCTGTCGTGACTGCGGTCTTTACACCGTCGAGCAATCTTGCAGCCAACACCACGTATACCGCCACGATCACGACCGGTGTCAAGGACTTGGCAGGCAATGCCCTGGCAGTTAACAAGGTGTGGACCTTTACCACGGGTGCGGCGCCAGACATCACCGCACCCACGGTGAGTTTCACAGTCCCCGCTAATGGTGGCACGGGCGTGGCCGTCAACAGTGCCATGGCCGCAGTCTTCAGCAAGGCGATGGACCCCTTGACGATCAACACGATAACATTTACGTTGAAGCAAGGGGCGACGCCTATTTCAGGAGTGGTGACCTACTCTATCGTTACTGCGGTCTTTACACCAGCAAGCAATCTTGCATTCAGCACCACCTATACTGCCACGATCACGACCGGGGCCAAGGACCTGGCGGGTAATGCCCTGGCGGTTAACAAGGTGTGGACCTTTACCACGGGTGCGGCTCCAGACACCACCGCACCCACGGTGAGTTTCACCGTCCCCGCTGATGGTGGCACGGTCGTGGCCGTCAACAGTGCCATGGCCGCAGTCTTCAGCAAGGCGATGGACCCCTTGACGATCACCACGATAACATTTACGTTGAAGCAAGGGGCAACGCCTGTTTCAGGAGCGGTGACCTACTCTGTCGTGACTGCGGTCTTTACACCGTCGAGCAATCTTGCAGCCAGCACCACTTATACCGCCACGATCACGACCGGTGTCAAGGACTTGGCAGGCAATGCCCTGGCAGTTAACAAGGTGTGGACCTTTACCACGGGTGCGGCGCCAGACACCACCGCACCCACGGTGAGTTTCACAGTCCCCGCTAATGGTGGCACGGGCGTGGCCGTCAACAGTGCCATGGCCGCAGTCTTCAGCAAGGTGATGGACCCCTTGACGATTACCACGACGACATTTACGTTGGAGCAAGGGGCAACGCCTATTTCAGGAGTGGTGACCTACTCTGTCGTGACTGCGGTCTTTACACCGTCGAGCAATCTTGCAGCCAACACCACTTATACCGCCACGATCACGACCGGGGCCAAGGACCTGGCGGGGAATGACTTGGCAGTTAACAAGGTGTGGACCTTTACCACGGGTGCGGCGCCAGACATCACCGCACCAACTGTGAGTTCCACCGTCCCGGCTAATGCTGGCACAGGCGTTGCTGTCAACAGTGCATTGGCCGCAATCTTCAGCAAGGCGATGGACCCCTTGACGATCACCACAATAACATTTACGTTGAAGCAAGGGGCAACGCCTATTTCAGGAGTGGTGACCTACTCTGTCGTGACTGCGGTCTTTACACCGGCGAGCAATCTTTCAGCTAGTACACCTTATACTGCCACGATCACGACCGGGGCCAAGGACCTGGCGGGAAATGACTTGGCAGTTAACAAGGTGTGGACCTTTACCACGGGTGCGGCGCCAGACACCACGCCACCCACGGTGAGTTCCACAGTCCCGGCCGCTACTATAGGTGTCAATACTGCCACGAATGTGCCCGTTAACAGTGCGATGGCCGCAACCTTCAGCAAGGCGATGAATCCCTTGACGATCACCACCGCCACCTTTTCCTTAACGCAGGGGGTTACTTTTATTTCTGGAGTGGTGACCTACGCTGGCGTTACTGCAGTCTTTACACCAGCAAGCAATCTTGCAGCTAACACGCCTTATTCCGCCACGATCACGACCGGAGCCAAAGACCTAGCCGGAAATGCCCTGGCAATTGACAAGGTGTGGAACTTTACCACGGGTGCGGCCCTAGACACGATATCACCCACGGTGAGTTCCACCGTCCCGGCTAATGCTGCAAAAGGTGTGGCCGGCAACAGTGCCATGGCCGCAATCTTCAGTAAAGTGATGGACCCCTTGACGATCAACACGATAACGGTAACCTTGAAGCAAGGGGCAACGCCTGTTTCAGGAGCGGTGACCTATTCTGGGGTAACTGCGGTCTTTACACCGGCGAGCACTCTTGCAGCCAGTACCACCTATACTGCCACGATCACGACTGGGGTCAAAGACCTGGCCGGTCATGCACTTGTAGTTAACAAGGTGTGGTTCTTTACCACAGGCATAGCACCACAAACGACAGTTTATTTAGGGTCGGCCGACAATTTTGCGATCCTGGCAGAATCTGGAATCTCAACGACTGGAAACACTTCAATTGTTGGAGATATTGGCGTGAGTCCCATCGCTAGCACTGCTATCACCGGATTCGGGTTAATCATGGATGCCTCTAACCAATTTGCGACATCATCTTTGGTTGATGGAAAAGTGTATGCAGCCGACTTTGCGGCTCCAACACCAGCGACCCTGATCACGGCTATAAACGACATGCAAACAGCGTACATTGATGCTGCCGGACGAACTTCACCGAATTATGCTGAACTTGGAGCTGGATATATTGGCGGAATGACACTCGCTCCTGGTCTTTACAGATGGAGTACTGGCGTGACAATATCCGCCAATCTTACCCTCACGGGAAGCTCAAATGATACATGGATATTCCAGATTGCGCAAGATCTCGTTGTGGGCTCTGCTACGCATGTTCTCTTGAGTGGTGGTGCACAGGCAAGGAACATCTTCTGGCAAGTCGCAGGTCAAACGACCCTTGGGACGACATCAGTTTTCAATGGCATTATCCTGGATCAAACAGCAATCGTGCTCAATACTGGTGCGACGCTGAACGGCAGAGCGCTGGCGCAGACTGCGGTTACCTTGGACTCCAATATAGTCACAATACCTTTACAAGAATCCTCCACTACGCCTCAACAGACTCCTGTAGAATTCCCGCTCTGGGCGACGATATTAATAATCACCGGCGTTGCCGTGATTGCAGTTGCTGCAATTTACTTGCTCGCAAAGAGATACTTGAAGAAATGAGCGTTTCCAGCGCTATTTGAATGAGTGAATTCTCCTCCTTTTTTTATTTTCATTTTGGGATTTCACCAAAAATCTCTGGTAACAAGTTATAAACTTATGACCTTCCTCAGTATTAATCCGTGATTGTTCTGGGCGTTTAGTGTATCTAACTTTGATAGCTTTTAAGCGATTTTAAAGTTGCGCAAGGTGACTTCAGACTAAAGAGCCCTTTTTTAATTCAGGCATTTAACTTGCTTTCTGGAAAAGTAAGACAACTTTTGTCCCCTTGCTATAGTCCCCTTGAATTCGATTCTCAAAAGATATCTTACCACCTATTCTATTGATGACTTGGTTAACGATCGCAAGCCCAATTCCTAATCCTCTTGTACCATCTTCATCTCGCTTGAAATTAACTTTCAAAATGGACCCCTTCATCTTATCGGTCATTCCAACCCCGTTATCCACAATAGATACCTTTATGAACGGTTTGTCATCCACGATTTCCTCGAACACGTCGATATCTATTTTTTTTAAACTGGACTTGTTGTACTTGAGGCCATTAATGATGATATTTTCAAACATGTCCCCGAGATAATCGTTTCCAATGACCATTGCCTCTTCATTATCACCCTTGTTGAATTTCAATTCCATGTTTTCCGCGGGAAACGATTTATGGATGTAAGCTATTGTTTCTTGAATTACCTTGATTAGGTCTAATGGGAAGTTTGAGTTTTCTCTGTCCTTTAGATCTGCTATTTTCCTCACGCTGATGATCAAATTTGTTGCTTTTTCCACCTGTTTCTGGATGTTCATGATGGCATTGTTTATTGCGTCATCGTTCAACAATGCAGCCTTCTCCTCGATCGAGGATGTAACCATGCCGATGACTTGTAATACATTGTTGATATCGTGCATCAAGAGCGATTTCAGGAATTCCGCGTCCGTAAATGCATCGTGATATTTTTCCCTCGATTCAAGCAATTCATCCCCGATTTTTTTTCTCTCCGTGATATCAACAAAAGTAACGACAACGCCGTCAATCTTGTTATCTTCCGTCCTGTACGGGATGATCCGCATCGTGAACCATTCATCATCGCTATTTAGCGAGACATCTCGCTCCACGGGGGTGAGATTGGATAGAACATTCTCTATATCAGTAATGTAATCATTATAATTCAAGTTCGATACGATATGCAGGATGGGACGACCGATATCCGAGTGAATTAAGTTAAACATTTTTGTGGCACGCGTCGTGAAGCGCTTGATGTTCATGTCGGAGTCCAAAAACAGCGTGGCAATCTCGGTACTGCTGATGAGGTTGTTCAGGTCATCGTAAGTCTTCGAAAGCTGCTCAATCTTCGATTCCAGCTCGTTATTGACCGTGACGAGTTCCTCGTTCAAGGACTGCAATTCCTCCTTGGAAGTTTGCAATTCCTCGTTCGTGCTTTTCAATTCCTCGTTCGAGGATTGTAACTCCTCGTTAGTTGACTTGAGCTCCTCGTTACTGGTTTGCAGTTCCTCGATCGTGGTTTGAAGATATTGTTTTGTCGACTTTAATTCGGATTCAAGTTGGTTAAAACGAGCTTGATCAACATCGTTGGATGTTTCAAACCCGGTCTCCTCGCCTGAATCACCCGGCTCGTTTTGTCGCTCTTCGAACACGATCAATAACAAGCCCCGCATCGCCTCCGGTTCGGTGAAGGGTTGCACGATCAAGTTGATATACGTCCAATCACCATTTGTTTTTACCCGGATATTCTCGGACCGGATTGTCTCGTTGTTGGCGATTGCGTTTCGAACCGCATTTGCGATCATCATCTTTAATCCTTCACGTGCCATGTCCAGGATATTCATCGACGCGGCCCCCTCAGCTGGTTCAAGGTATTTCCCCGTCCGTCCTTGGATATAGAGTATCTCGTGGTTCGTGTTGATAATGGCTGCGGAGGGACTGTAATTATCGAGGATGATATTCTCAACCAGCTCGCGATAACTCGATATCTTCTTGCCACCAGGTTTCAAGAATTCCGGTCGAAACGAATAGTCAGTTATCGATGGATATTGTCCCGGAAATCCAGCAAGATAATGCCCGCCAGGCTTCTTTCGAAATATTTTTTGCTTCCTGTCGATCTCCTCGTATAATTCATTGAAACTGGTGATCGATTCGGCTGTACCAAGGAAGAGAAACCCTTCTGTTTTCAACGAGTAGTGAAAAACCTCGATCAATCGCTTCTGTATCTCGGGTCGCAAGTAAATGAGCAAGTTCCTGCAGCTAATTAGGTCGATGTTGGAAAATGGCGGGTCGGAAAGCGTGTCTTGTTGAGCAAACACGATCATGCTACGAATCGATTTCTTGACACGGTACATGTGCTCTTGCTTGATGAAAAATTGCTCGATCTTCTCAGGAGAAAGCTCGGAAGCGATGGTTTCCGGATACACGCCGTTTCTTGCTTTATCTATTGCCCGGCTATCGATATCCGTGGCAAAGATCTGTACCTTGACTCGTTGTTTGCTTCGATTGATGCTATCCTCCAATAACATTGCAATGGAATAGGCTTCCTCACCAGATGAACACCCCGTTACCCAAACGCGAATCGTATCATCTTCACCACGATCCTTGAGCAGTACCGAAATAACCTTGTTATCGAGTGCGCTAAACGCATCTTCATCTCTAAAAAAATGAGTGACCCCGATGAGAACCTCGTTGAATAAACTTTCAACCTCGACCGTGTCATCCTTGAGGAACGCGATATATTCGTCGAGCGTGTTTATTTGATTTAACACCATCCGCCGCTCGATCCGCCGGACGATCGTGCTCTTCTTGTACACGGAAAAATCTCGACCGAGGTGATCCTTGATGAGATCGTTAATCTGGTTTAGCAGCTCGTCCATTTCTTTAGTCGAATATTCACTCTTTAATTTGGTTCCATTGACGTTGTTGGCGACATAGTTCAATAGCATGTCCGGTAATTGATCCGGCGATGCTACATAATCGATTGCAATACTTGCAATCGCGCTCTGGGGCATCCCGGAATATTCCGTGGTGTTGGGGTCTTGAACCATGACGATGCCGCCACGTGCCTTAATTTCCTTCAAGCCAAGCGTTCCATCGGTTCCCGTTCCCGAAAGGACAATACCAATTGCTTCTTCTCCTTGGTTCTTGGCAAGGGATCGAAAAAAGTAATCGATAGGCAGTCGCAAGCCACGGGGTGCATCAGGTTTCTCCAGGAACAGCTTTCCTTCTTCCAATCTCACGTTCTTATTTGGCGGAAGCATATATGCATTATTCGGTTCAACGGGGGTCCCGTTCACGATGTCTTGCACTTCGATGTTTGCATTTTTCTTGACCATGCTTGCCACGATGCTATCCCTCGTGGGGTCGAGATGCAATAAAATCACGAACGCCATGCCGGAATCCGCTGGTACATTCTCGAAAAACTTTTCTAAAGCTCCAATGCCGCCAGCAGATGCACCGATACCAACAAGTGGGAAAGATAATTTTCGCTTGTCGTTTTCATCAAGTGCATCAATATCGTTTTCGGTTTCAGTCGGCATTTTTTATTCCCCCCTAACCTAGTGGTTTGCTAGGAAAATTAAGAGGCTTTACCTATTTTAATTATTGAAAAAGTATATTACTTGTCATTTAGGTGAAATTCAGGAGAGCAGATTTTCTAACCGTAATCCATCCAATTTACCTAGAAGTATTATAGAAGCTTGGATGAAAATCTTAACGCCACCGCTAAAGTGCCTCGACCAGACATGCGATGATCTAGTCACGTTTTTCACATCCTACGAATATTCCACGACGAAGTTCTTTGAACTGAGCTTTGTTATGTAATGATCTGGTCATGTTTTTCACATCCCGCGAATGTGAAAACAACCGGTCGAGGCACTTCAGCGGTGGCGCGGCTCCAAGTGCACCGGCGGTTTCATGGTATGTAGTGTTCTAAACCTGTTGGATAATCTTTTAGTATTTTTATGAATTTTTATGAATAAATTTCGAGATCGGGCGAAATTTACCAATTCTTTAAAATTAATTGCCATCGATAGGTTCAATAATGTTTTCGAGACATGAAATATAAAACATATACCTCACCGACGAGGTTAATAGAAATGCAGTGATAATTTAAAAATCATTCCCCAGATCATAATTTAACGCCAATTTCTTGAAAATCCGTCGCATATCCTGGGATAAGCTTGAAGAACTCATACCAATCACGGAAGCAAGCTCATGTAATTTGATGCCACGAGGAATATCAAAAAACTTCTTCTTCAATGCGGTGGTCAGGATGTTTTCTTGGGTTTCCGTGAGAAGAGCGGTCATTTTAACCGGGCCGATTTGCTGGATTTCGATGGTAAAACCATTCTCATTCATATTCGTTATTAATTCATCGATGCGCCATCTTTCAGTTATAAATTGCATCTTGACCTTTCCTGCTGCCACTTTTATAGGATATTTAATTGGAATTCCTAATACCATGGTCTCGTGGAGGAATATCGTGCTATCTATTTGCAAGTTTGCTAATATCTTGTTTTTCTCCTCGTGGAGGATAGTGTAAGAAACGATGCCATCTTCGGGTCTTAATTTCGATACACACCTTGAAACATTTATCCCTTTGAAAATGATCAAAACATTGGCGCCGGATGGTCCGATGGGTAAAAGAGAAATGATGATCATTTGACAATCCGGATAATCATTGCAGATCCGGGATAGCCAGGTCCCCTTGGGTGGGATAGAGATAGATAATTCGATTTGGACACTATCGATGTCGTGCGTCTCGTCGCGGCCGGTGTCGCGGGTCTCGTCGCGGCCGATATCGCGGGTTTCATCGCGGCCAATGTCACGGGTCTCGTCGCGGCCAATGTCACGGGTCTCGTCGCGGCCGATGTCACGGGTCTCG
>Ga0209039_10001486_pt1 | contig 21773 bp, 20 predicted proteins | sample BogFormECP12_OM1_FD_188238 | JGI IMG/M metagenome (GOLD analysis project Ga0209039, IMG submission 188238) | Bog forest soil microbial communities from Calvert Island, British Columbia, Canada - ECP12_OM1 (SPAdes) (version 2) | ecosystem: Environmental > Aquatic > Freshwater > Wetlands > Bog ...
CCAGCAGCGGCGGCAAGGCAGGGGCCGGCCGATCCATTCGAACAACGACTGTGCCCGCCGCAACGTCGCCGAGTCGCTTGCCCTCTGCCGAGACCACCATCGCGATCAGACCCACCAGGTAGTTGGCAGGCAGGATGTCGACCACACGCAAGAGGTTGCGGACGAGGGACTCGCGAAGTGTGATCGGACCGCAGCCGTCGCAAACCACGCGGAGATTGAGCGCGATTTTTCCGAGGGAACGGCCGCCGGACGAGAGCTCCCAGATCACAAAATATCCCCACTCGATCACAATTTGGATGAGCAGGAAGACCGCGAGGAGATAGAGCACTGCCGCACTCTCACTTGCGCTCTGCGGGGTCTTCTTTGCCTCCACGGCGACGGTATGGAACTGGTGGATCAGCCAGGCGGCAAGCGGGCTGGCAAGGAACAGGACAAGGAGGACGAACCCTTCAAGCAGATAGATTCCGATGAGGTCTATGCCATAGGCAAGCATACGACTCGTGGGCCCCGCCACGGGAAAGTGGAGAACCACCTGCTCGGGTGATCGCACCACTTGACGCGGACCATCGCCGATGCTCTTGTAATCTGGGTTTTTGTGCCCGTCCATCCCTTCCGTCCTGCCGGCAAAGCGGAAAGGTACCATGGGAGCGATCTCGCCGATCGGTTCTGAGCGTAAGCTTCACGATCATATGCGCGTCTCGAGCGCACGGCTCATGGAGCTTCTCGACCGATCAGAACAGATTCGGTCCCACAATCTCTCGTTCGACGAGCTACGTGAGCTCGGGCACCTCTATCGCATCAACGCGGCGTGGCTTGCGCGCCTCCGCGACCGGGACGAAGATCCGGAAGCAATCCGCCATCTCAATGCGGTGTGCGTCCGCGCCTTTGCGTTTCTGTACACCTCCCGAGCAGCACCCCACGCCCGGAGCCTGTCGGTCGCCACCCGGGTCCTCGACACCATCGCGCACACGTGGCGAGCGCAGGCGGCGGCGTGGCTCCTGCTCGTGGCCGGGGGTCTCATCGGCGGCGTACTCGGCTCTCGGGACCCCGAAGCGCTCTCCGCTCTCGTGCCGGCTGGGCTTGGTTACTCGCAGGCAGGACTCGAGACCCTTAGCCGATCCCATGAGGCTCGCGTGCAGTTTTTTGTCCGCGAGAAGACCCCTGCGGCCCGCAATGCCCTCTTTGGCGCCGTGCTCTTCGTGCATAACACCAGGGTGGGACTGCTCGCCTTCGCGACGGGGATTCTGGCTGCCGTACCCACCATTCTGCTTCAGCTCTACAACGGGATGATGCTCGGAGCGATCGCCTCCATCTTCCTGAGAGATCCCTGGCCGCTCGAGTTCCTTGCATGGATTCTGCCACACGGGATTCCCGAGCTCACGGCCGTCACGCTCTGCGTGGCTGCTGGGCTCGTACTAGGTATGGCAGTCGCTGCGCCCGGCCGCTCGGGCCGCCGCGAGGCGCTGCGCACTGCGATCGATCCTGCCCTGCTGCTGTTTGGCGCTTCCATCCCGCTCTTCTTTATCGCCGGGGCGGTGGAGAGCTTCGTGCGCGAGTCCAAGCTCGGTACGATGACTCGGCTTTCGATCGCCGGCGCCTTCGCCCTTCTAGTGGTCGCCGCGCTCTCCTTCTCCAGGCACCTCGCCCGTCAGAGACGCGTCGACACTGCTTGGCTAGATGAGCTCACGGGTCCGCCCCGTAGCGGATCGCCAAGTAGTGGTTCAGGACCGGGGTGACGAGCCTGCGGGGCGGTAGGTCGAGAGTCAGGACTCCCCGACGACGGAGCAGCGCGAGCGTCGTCTCGCGCTCGTGCAGAAGATCGTCCAGGACAAGACGCCGGTGCAGCGCGAAGATCCCACCGAAATCGCTCACCCGAGCCTCGGCGTCGAGCGTATCGAAGATTGGATCGCGGATGGCGACAACCAACACGCGATGGCGCCGCGCAAGCACTGAAAGCGGCGCGGGCACCCCGGAGGATTCAGCCTCCACGAAGTCGGTGAGCATCACGACAAGCGCGCGCTGGCGCTGGCGAACCGCGAGGTCGCGCACGAGCGCGGCATAATCGGGTTCCACCATGCGCGGCTGAAGAGGGCGCAGGACGTCGGTGAAGGCGCCGATCGCCTGGCGATGGGCGCGGGGTGCGAGGTGGGCCCGAATCTCGCGGTCGAAGACCACAACCCCGATGCGATCCCCCGACACGAGGCCCGCGAATGCGAGGCACAGCGTCGCGTCGATGGCGTGATCGAGTTTTGATCGACCCTCGGAGCGAGCCGCCATGAGCCGACTCGAGTCGAGCGCGACAACGACGGTGTGATTGCGCTCGTGTTGGTGAAGTCGCACGACGGGCCGGCCACGACGCGCGCTGGCCGCCCAGTCGAGGCAGCGCGGATCGTCCCCGGGCACGTAGTCGCGCAACGACTCGAAGTCCATCCCTTCCCCACGTCGCCGCGATGGCTTGATGCCGAGGGCGACGCGCATGCGCTGCGGGTTCAACGCCACCTTCATAAGGAAGCGAGAGGTGTCGGGGTAAACCCGGAGCAGCTGTCCCGCGCCCGCGAAGCGGCGGCGGCGCAACAGCCCAAGCGGCGAGCGCTCGAGAAAGACAACCGCGCCGAGCGGGCGATCTCCACGCCAGGCGGGCCGCAACGTGTAGTGAATCGTGGTCACCTCGCCTGGTGCGGCGATGATGTCGCCAAATCTGGGCTCAATCTGTGAAACGTCGCGGGGTAGTTCCTCCTGCACATCGACCTTCACTGGCACCTTGGCGACGCTGCGCAAGCGAAGCTCGATTCGTGTTTCTTGTCCGACGAAAGCTCGCGCCGGAAGGCTGCGCTCGAGCTCCAGCGCGGGGCGGCGGCCCAGGAGCCACAGGTCCCAGGCGACAAGCGCGGCGAAGATGACAAGGCACCCGAGAAGCGCCGGTATCAGAAAGGGTGCCAGAACCGCGAACGCCGCGACTCCGGTCCAGACGGCCAGGCTCACCACCAGCGGTCGAGCGGGCCAAACCCTCATCGCGGAACGGTCACACTCTCAAGCGTCTGTCGTAACGCTTCGTCGGCCAGGAGGCCCTCGACCTCGGCGGCCGGTTCGAGCTGAATCCGGTGGCGAAGTGCCGGCAGCCACATCTCCTGCACGTCCTCGGGCAACACATAGTCTCTGCCTTCGATCGCCGCGTTTGCCTTTGCGGCGCGCAACAGCAACACGCCTGCACGCGGCGAGCCACCAAGCACGAAGTGAAGATCGCCCCGCGTCGCGCGCATGAGGCTGGCCACGTATTCCGTGATCTCCCGCCGCACACTCACACCGCGCACGATGGCTCGCGCCCGGCCAATTCGCTCCGGCGTCAGTTTCTGAAGTGGCTCCGCGACCGGTACTTCATCCGTGTGATGGCGCTCAAGCAGCGCGCGCTCGTCTTCCTCGCTTGGATAGTCGATCACGATCTTGAAAAGAAAACGGTCGAGCTGCGCCTCCGGTAGGGGATACGTGCCTTCCTGCTCCACGGGATTCTGCGTCGCAAATACGGCGAAATGTTCGCCAAGTGCGTGCTTTTGACCGTCTACCGTTGCCGCTCGCTCCTGCATCGCTTCCAGCAATGCCGCCTGCGTCTTTGCGGAGGCGCGATTGATCTCGTCGGCCAGGAGGAGATCTGTGAAGAGAGGTCCCGGACGGAAACGCAGCTCGCCGGCACGCGGGTCAAGTATCGGGGTACCGATGATATCGCTCGGCATAAGGTCGGGAGTGAACTGCACGCGGCCGAATCGGATTCCAACGCATGACGCGACGCTCCGGACGAGGAGGGTCTTGGCGACGCCCGGAACACCTTCAATCAGACTGTGACTCGCGCAAAGAAGTGTCACGAAGACGAAACGCACCGCTGCGTCCTGACCGATCACGTTCAGTCTTACTCCCGCGAGGAGGTCCTGATACAACCTCGTCACTTCTGAAACCGCGGCGGGGCTAGGGTCGGTCATCCAATGGCCTCCCGAACCAGACGATCGATCTGTTGGACCGCGGTCTCGAGTTCGCTGGCGCTCCCAAGCGGGGTCCCGTTTGTCAACAGATCGAGCGCCTCGGGAGGCAATGCAGAACGCCGCCGCAGGCGCTCGACGAGTTGGGATTCGGGCGCGTCCGGCGGCAAACCGAAATGCCTACGGAGGCGACGCGAGGTGAGCTCGCGAAAACGCTCAAAGACGCGGGCATATTCGCGAGTGGAGGCGTAGCACGCGGCGAGTGAGTCCACGAAAGCGTCGAGGCTGGGTGCGCTGGGATCGAGCTCAGCGACTCGTCTCGGAGGCGTCGCGGCGTGGAACCACACAAAGGCCAGCGCGAGAATCGCAGCGCCCGCGAGAAATGGAGCAGCGGGTGAAGAGACCAGATATGCGAGGGCGCTTCTCGAAATGACGAAGCCGTGGGCTCGCTCATCGATCCACGGCACTCCGTATGCCCGGACAAGGTCCGCCACGAGCAGCGCGGCGTCAGCGCGATCAAGCCCCGAGTTCCGCACAAAGCGAGCGTCCGCGACCACCACGAGCTGCCCCTGACCGAGTCCCTGCCACAGCACGAACGGACGCCCGCCAATCCGGGCGGCGGCTTCCCAACGCGGCTCGGCGCCCCTTCCGGGTACGTCCTGGGGAAGACCTTGGAAGCTCAGAGGTGCGCGAAGATCGAGTATGCGGGGATGGGAGACGAGCTTGCCCTCTACGCTCACCTGCGGCTCGTGCGTTGCGCGCTTCGTGTCGGGTTTCCCAGCCGAGATCGCTGGATCCACCGCAATCTCCTCGCGAGGCGGCAAGGCCACGCCCGCAAGCCTCGCATCCTGGGAACAGACATGCGAGTCGGGCGGCAGAAAGACCACCGCTGTTCCTCCCGCAACGATCCAGCTGTTGAGGTCTGGGCCATCGAGGACCAGCTCAGGCATACCCCGACGGCGCCCAGTCGATGGCTCGTCATCCACCCTGGGCTCCTCGCATGGCCGATCGGGTTCGATCCACCACACGGTCGCGTGAACGGGAAGCTGGGGAGGCGGCGCATAGCTTCGGGCAACGGCGAGCCCAAGTTCTGACAGGAAGTCATACACGGCTCGATGTCCGCGGGGGATTCTGCCAAAACTTGTGGCGCTGAGATCGCGGTAGTCGTCGCCCCGCCACAACCCAACAATCACGAGGCCGAAGAACACCACAACCGAAAGGATTGCAGCGGGACGTCTCACTAAACGTGCCCCACGGACTCAATCCGCTCGTGTAGGTTCCGCCACTCGTCGTAAAGCTCGCGATCGGACGGATCCGCGGTGTGGTCGCGGAACCACCTCCTCTCGAGGCGTTCGAGGAGCGAGACGAACACTGCCTTTAGGTCTTCACTCATTGAAGTCGCTTTTAGGCGTTTACGGAGCGTCCGATTGGGATCGTGCCGATGGAGTTCGAGGACACCCTCGCGCAAGAGCCGGTCGATGCACGCGAGGTGCATTTGATGCGCAGCGTCGAGAAAGCACCCCTCCTCCGCGAGACGGCGCGCCTGCGCATCGAGCGCGGTGGCCTGCGTCTTCGCCGTTCGATGGTTCGCGTTTGATGCGGTGCCGAGCGCCGCGCGAAGAGACCACACGATGTGAAAGATGAGGAGCGCCAGCAGGAGCACAAGCCCGCCGAGAATGGTTGCATATAGCCAGGGGTCGAGACCCGCCACCCAGGATTGCAAGCGCAAAAGTGCGGACTTCAGGTGAACCCACCACACCACGTCGAACGGGCGAAACTTCGCGTACTCCGGCCGAGCCAGGATCTGCGACGCCAAGGCGCGCAAGGCGTCATCCGACGGAAAATCGATCGAACTCATGGCATACGGACGTTCTCTCGAGTGCCCAGCGCCCTATGCGGTGGGAGCTGCAGCCAGATTGTGGCCTGACTCCACGAGGCGCGCGAGATGCTCGAGATCGAAAGCCTCTTTGCGGCAGCGAATGTCGAAGTAGAGCACGACTAGCGCCGTGGCACCGAAAGCCGAGGCGACAGACGCAGAAACCCCGGCTGCGAGCGCGTGGAGCCACGGCCATGGAACGAATCTGAGAGCGAGATCGATTCCGAACGAGAGCGTCCAGCTCACGACTGCTTCTAGGAACAGGATCCCAATTGCGCGAAGAAAATTCCCCTGCATAAGGTCTCGGCTTCTGCCGAGCGCTTTCGCGCCGAACGTGCGCTCGAACACCATGACTTGATTGATCAAAACGAACGCCAGAATGAAATAGATCCCTGGTAGGATCAGGAGCAGGGTCGCGCCCATGATCGCGAGGCTTGAGAGTAGAATCGTCCCCGTGAGCGGGAAGAAAATACTGAGAATCTGCCGATAGGCTTGTCCGAGCGATACGGAGCGGCCGAGGTAGAGCTCACCGATCACGAAGGCCTGCAGCGCTCGAATGAACGGAGAAATGACGAGGAGAAGAAGAGCTCCAATCCCGATCACTCCCGCTCCCGTGAGCGTCACAGACGGGACGAGAATTAACCCGAGCTGAACCGGGACTAGAGTAATTGCGGAGGTCCCCACAAGAAGAACAAAATGGTCGCGCAGGAGCCGGAACGCGCCATCCAGGACCTCGGCAAAGGCCATTTCTCGGATCTCGTATGCCATCCCTCCCCCTCTCATGCATACGGTATAACGTGCGGTTGCGTCACTCCTTGTGCATGAAGGGAGGTTCGCTTGTCAAGGCGCGCAACATGCGGCCTCCTCACCCCTCCATGCTGCCAGACGCGTAAATGCAGGCATGGCGGGATCCGTGACCCGGCGGCCTGGGAAACGGATCCCACCCGCGCGGGAGCGACGCCAAGGCGATACTCTCGCCTGCATGACCGAAGAAAAGCGGAGGCGTTACGAACTCGGCGAAGCCGAGCTCGACCAGAAGATCGAGGCACTCATCGCGACTGCGGAGGCGCGCTATGGCGCCGCGAACGACACGGAGGCTGTGCGGCAGATCGTCGTCTCCGCACTTCGCTTGTTGCGCGATGGAACGCCGCGCGGTGACCTCAAGCTCCTAAACAGCGCACTCAAGGAGCTACGACACGCGTTCCGGGTGTTCGCATCCTATCGCGCAGTGCGCAAAGTCGCCGTGTTCGGAAGCGCACGGACCACACCCGATCAACCCGATTGGAAGCAGGCCTTCGCATTCGCAGAGCGCATCGCCGCGGAGGGCTGGATGATCATTACCGGCGCAGGGGAAGGGATCATGGGTGCGGCGCAGGGTGGGGCCGGCCGTGCGGCTTCGTTCGGCGTCAACATCCGACTTCCATTTGAGCAGCAAGCGAATCCAACGATCGCCGGAGATCCGAAGCTCATCAATTTCCGTTATTTCTTCACGCGAAAGATCGCGTTCGTGAAGGAGGCCCATGCGATCGCGCTCTTCCCCGGCGGCTTCGGCACCCACGACGAGGGATTCGAGGCGCTCACGCTGATCCAAACCGGGAAGAGCGAGATCCTACCGGTGGTATTCATCGACGCGCCCGGCGGGAGCTACTGGGCGCAGTGGCGCTGCTACCTCGAGGAGCACCTGCGCGAACGCGGCCTGATATCGCCGGAAGACTTCGCGCTCTTTCGTGTCACTGCCAACGTCGACGAGGCGGTGGACGAGATCCTCCACTTCTACGCCAACTACCAATCGAGCCGCTACGTCCGCGACCTGCTCGTGATTCGATTGCGCGAGGCACCTGACGAAGGTCAGCTTGAGCTGCTCAATCAAGAGTTTTCGTCGATCGTGAAGAACGGCCGCATCGAGGTGGGACCTCCGCTTCCCGAAGAAGGTGACGAAGTGGCTGGCCACCCCCGCCTCACCCTGCGCTTCAACCGACGCGACGTGGGTCGCCTGCGTCAACTGATCGACCGGCTAAACAACCTTGTGGATACGCGCGTCGTGACGCCGCTCGAGGCAAGTCCTCACGAGATTGTGGCCGAGCCCTTGCCGCCGGAGACGTTCGCGGGCGAAGCCGACGAGGACTAAAGCGATGCCCGCAGGGCGCGATCCCGAGAGTCCCTCAAGTGGCGCAGATCACCGGGAGGAACCACAGAAGCGTGGCGGGCGCCGCGCCGCGCGACATCGCAGGACAAAGGGATCGGGGAGCGACGGATAACCGCGCCTCAAAGACCCTAGATGCAGGCTGTGTGGTCTTGGGACCGATTCGACGCCCGCGTGCGACAAGGACCGGTCGGTCTCGCGCAGAGGACAGACAGTTCTGGGCCGCCCGGGTGTGCAAAAATCGCCTACCCGGGCGCGCCCCACATGACCTCACAAGGCAGGTCTCGAACCGTCGAGCAAAAGCGGGAGCCGCCGCGGCGCTACAAAATGCTGAAGGCCAACATGGCGGTCAGACCAAACCACACGAACCCTGCGAGATACGCCCAGCGCAAGGCAGCTTCGTGACCCAGGCTCTTGCCACGCATGGCGGGGGGGCCCTCCTTCAATGTCAACGCGAATGGAACCAGATCCTTTCGTCCGCGAATGTGACGCGGATCACTTTGGCGGCGGATGCCAAGCGATGGCAGGGCGGCTCGCCCCGCGGGATTCAGAACCAATAGCAATCCCCCCAGCCGTGGCTGGAAGCGGACATAAGCAGGCCTCCGGCAATGGGTTTTCAGCTCGGACCCTGCTCCCCTCCGGTACGCCGATGATCCCGAGCTCCAGGGGCTGAGTTCGACGAGGGAAGCCTTTCCTCTACGACCTTTTGGCGTTGCCTTGAAGGGTGCGCTCGTCGGAGTCGCGGCTCGCAGCTTGCCGCGATGACGTCGCCCGGCGCCTGGGGATGGGTGCGACCTTCCCTCGGATTCTGCGGCCTGCCCTGACCTCGCGGCGGCGCGCCGTGAGCGCGCCGCACGCGGAACCCCACCGCAGCTTGAGGTGATCTCGGTATCATGATCGAAACGAGCTCTTAAGGATTTTCGATGCAGACCGCAGCGTTCACAATCTTCGCCCCGCTGTTCGCTGAGGAAGAGGCCGAGGCGTTGGTGCGGCTATGCGAGGCCTTCGGCTCCTACGGGATGTACGGCAGAGCACCGGTCGAGGAGGAGCTCGGCCGCGGGCTCTTTCACCGGCACGATGCTGCGATGAACTACATCCAATCCGGCGGCCGCTTTGGGCGCAAGGAGTCTCTCAAGACCGCCGCGTTCAGGACCAACTACTTCCGCGAGACGTACGCCTATGCCGAGCCTCTCGTGCCCGGCATCGAGAAGTTCCTTCACCACGATGGTTTCATCGACGCGGCCCGCTCCCTCTATGGCCGGGGCGTCATTGTTCCAGCCATCGTGTATGCGAACTTGCTGGTCCCCGGCCAAGAGCTGGCGGTGCACACTGACGTGCCCGAGTTCCGAGGCTGCAACCGCACCAAGGACCCGGAGTGGCTCATGGTAGTGATGCACCTCTCAGGTCTCTTCGAGCGCTGGCGGATGCCCATCGCCACCGCCGTGTCGTGGTTTCGGGGTTGCCGAGGTGGCGAGTTCGCGTTCTATCCCGAAGGACCCGATGCGCCCCCCCAGATGCTTTCTGCGAAACACAACACCGCCATCCTGCTCGATACCGATAGCGTCTTTCACGGCGTCGACCGGGTGTCGGAGACCGCCGCGGCACTCCCGCCTCTTGATCTCAGGATGCGTCTCACCTACGAGCCGTCTGGTACCTGGCGGTTGGGCCACGACGCCGAAGCCGTGGCTCGTTACTCGTGGGACGACATCCGCTTCTCGATTTCCTGGAAGGCGTACTGCTTCGCTGACGAGGCGGAGCTGCGCATGGTGCGCGAACATTCCGATGACCTGATACGCGACCAAATCCTTGACCTTCTCATCACCGACCTGCGCAAGCGGGGACGGGTTCAAGGCGACGTTCCGAACGGGCGCGCTTTGGCGCTGCTTTTGATTGATGAATACATCCGATTTCCCAAGTCGGCGCCGGAGGCCTAGCCAGCGTGCCGCCCGACCCTCTGGAGAAAATCGAGAAGCTGAAGGGCCCTCATTCGGCATGGCGCACTCTCGTCTCGCCCGAGGCGTACGGTGTGCTCTTCGAGGAAGCGACAGAGCGCCCCTTCACGAGTGCGCTCAATCAGGAGAAGCGAGCCGGTGCATTCGTGTGCGCGGCCTGCTTTCTTCCCCTGTTCCACTCCGCGTCGAAGTTCGACAGTGGTACAGGGTGGCCGAGCTTCTTTCAGCCGATCGAGGGACGAATCGGGCACAAGCGCGACTTTAAGCTCCTCCTCCCTCGCACGGAATACCACTGCGAGCGCTGTGGCGGGCATCAAGGGCACGTCTTCAACGACGGTCCCGCACCGACCGGAAAACGCTACTGCAATAACGGAGTGGCGCTTCGCTTTGTGCCCGCAGATGAGCCCCTGCCGAGCCTTCGAACGCCAAGCTAACCCAAGGAGACGGCGCTCATCATGGCCGACGAGAATGCGAAGATCGCGACGTTTGCGGGAGGCTGCTTCTGGTGCATGGAACCACCCTTTGACAAGCTGCCTGGAGTGATCACGACGACGCCCGGATACACGGGAGGGCACACAGAAAAACCGACCTACGAACAGGTGTGCTCGGGCGACACAGGCCACGCCGAAGCCGTACAGATCGTGTTCAATCCTGGGAAGGTAAGCTACCGCGAGCTGCTTGACGTCTTCTGGCGCAATATTGATCCAACCACACGAGATCGCCAGTTCGCAGACAGCGGCTCCCAGTACCGCACGGCGATCTTTTACCACGATGAAGAGCAGCGGCGACTCGCCGAAGAGTCGAAGGTTGAGCTGGAAAAATCCGGGATTTACCCAGGATCGATCGTAACGGAGATCGTACCCGCGCGTCCCTTCTACGTGGCAGAAGCCTATCACTGCCAGTACTACAAAAAGAATCCAGTACACTATCGAATGTATCGGCAGGGCTCTGGCCGAGAGTCCTATCTCGAGAAAACGTGGGGAACGCGCAAGGTAAAGGGCTGAGGCTCTCCAGGCTGCTTCCTCACTGTGATGCGGTGGTCTGCCCTAGCGGGGCGAGCACGCTCCTTGGAGCGCTGGCCACAGGCCTACCCCCTGCTGCTCCTGCCGCTCTCGGCGGATCACTTCGCCAAGCGCGCCGCCGCCGTCCGCCCCGCCGTGGCGCTGGCTCTGGAGGTGATGCGAACGCTGGGGCGGTCGAAGCTGCAATCGCACGCGTGCTCGGCGATCCCGATCTTCGCGGGTCCGCGGGGGCGGTCGCCGAAGAGATCGTCGCTATGCGCGGCGGCGGCTGGGAACGCCATCTGGACTGGCTCGGGGACGAATCCAGTTCGGCGTGATCAATGCCGCGTACGGTTGAGCGAGCCTTTTGAGATCGCTTCTAGGTCGCCTTCGCGGTCGCTCGATCCACGCGCTCCATCCATTCCGCCACGGGACGTGAGCTCCCGAGGATACGTGCTCCTTCCTCGGCTCCGCGGATGCACGCGAGCTGCGAAAAGACGCTGAGGTCGGCCAGTGAAAGCGCATCGCCGACGAGCCAGTCTCGGCCGCCGAGCCAGTCCCCAATCGCCCCTACGTGCCGCTCAACATCGCCCAACACGCGTTCAAGTGGCTTGCGTCCGACGCCCTGACGGGAGAGCACCCCTCGCATCATGCTCGGTATGAAGTAGGTGGCCGCCGTTTTCATCCAGCGAGGATCATGCTTTGTCAGCTCGGGGATCCAGCGACGCGCATTGTGCGGCAGCGTGAAGCGCAGGCGCATTTCATAGAAATAGAGGCTTTCGTCCGCCCAATCCTCCAGCATGTGGCACAGGCCGCGGAGCTGGGGATCCTTCGGTACGAGCGGCGGCTCGGGAAATTGCTCTTCCAAGTAGTACGCAATGTCCGTGGAGTCGCCAATCAGGCGCCCATCGTGCTCAAGGCACGGCAATTTGCCCGTGGGATTCAGTTTGCGAACACGCGTGAAGGCCCGCGAGAGCGGGATCTCCTCGATCTTATAGGGCTGCCGCTTCCAGTGGAGGATCCTGCGGATTTTGTCGCAATAGGGGGATATCTCGAACTGAAAAAGCGTGATCATTGCGTCCTCTCCCGCGGTTTTCTTATCTGACCCACTATACTGCTCACATGTCGGTCTGTGTGGTGACAGGAGTAGGTCCGGGAAACGGCGCGGCGTGCGTGCGTCGTTTCGCACGCGCTGGCTGGCGCGTGGCCATGCTTGCTCGCTCGGCGGACAAACTGCGCGCACTCGAGGCCACGATGCCCGGCGCCCACGGGTTCACCGCGGACGTCGCCGACGCAGCTTCGGTGAAGCAGGCGTTCGGCAGCGTACGTCACGACCTTGGCCCCGTGGATGCCTTGGTGCAGAACGCGGGCAACGCCTCCTTCGGCGGCTTTCTCGAAGTCACCGCCGAAGCCCTTGAGTCAGCCTGGCGCGTCAATACCCTGTCGCTGTTCCTTTGCGGGCGTGAGGCCACCAGCGACATGCTCTCGTGCGGGAGCGGCGCAATTGTCGTGATCGGAGCCACGGCCGCGCTGCGCGGGGGGGCGGCGTTTGCGGCGTTCGCACCGGCGAAGGCGGCCCAGCGCTCGCTTGCGCAGTCGATGGCCCGCAGCCTCGGCCCTCGCGGCATCCACGTGGCCTATGTGATGGTGGACGGGGTAATCGACACACCGGCCACGCGCGGCTTTTTTCAAGACAGGCCCGACGACTTCTTCCTCAAGCCCGATTCCGTTGCCGAAAGCGTCTTCCATGTTGCGACACAAGAACGCTCCGCGTGGACTTTCGAGCTGGATCTTAGGCCCTACGCCGAGAAGTGGTGAGCCAAAGAGAGCGCTCCCAGCGCGCTACGGAGATCTCGGCGCGCTGGAGCGCTCCACCCGGAGCGCTCCACGCAACGCCTCGAACTTCGACAGCGCGACCCGGTGCTGGTCCCTACCCTGGCACGGCCTCGAGTGAGGCTGCCATGGCCTCCCGAGCTCGGCGGGGAATGGCGAAAATTCCTGCAAAGGCTCCGGGGGGCGCGGCTTGCCATGCGCTGACGCGCATTCGCTTACGGCGCGGGCCATCTCGGGGATGCGGAGCGAGAAGGAGCGCAGGACGTTCCCAAACGCGAATGGGATCCCCGATTCAGCGGCAATTCACGGCTATAGTCGGCTCGCACGTGGAGGGAGTGGCGATGAAGCCTCGCAAGGCTGTGAAGCGCAGAAAGTCGATCCGGAAGAGCACTCGTCGCGAGCATACGCGGAGCCGACACGGGGCGAAGGCGCGAGGAGAAGGGGCGGTGAGGCTCTCGCCGGACGTCAGACCTTCTAGCTACCAGGTCGCGCTCGAAGTCGATCCCGGACGCAGCTCGATGTTTCACGGGGAAGTCGCGATCGAGCTCGTCCTCGCGCGGCCGACGCGCAGGATTGTGCTCCATGCGGTGGATCTCAAGCTCGCGCACGCACGGATCGCGGCGGCAGGCGGTGCGCAGGTTGGCAAGATTTCTTACAACAAAAAGCGCGAGACCGCGGAAATCCGCTTCGCGCGGACCATCGATCCTGGGCAGGCACATCTTTCGCTCGGCTTTGAGGGTCAGCTGCGTGCTGATCTGCGTGGCCTTTACGCAGCGCGATCTGGCGATCGCCGCTATGCCTTCACACAGCTCGAAGCTGCCGACGCGAGGCGGTTCTTTCCCTGCTTTGACGAGCCGGCGATGAAGGCCTGCTTCCGGCTCTCCGTGACCACGGCGGAGAGCAACGCCGCGGTTTCCAATGCGCCGATCGAGAAAACCGAGAAGCTGGCCGTCGGGCGCAAGACCGTCCACTTCGCGCAACCCCCCCCGCTTTCGACCTATTTGTTCGCGCTGGCGGTGGGCGAGCTCGAGTCGTCAGAGCCGGTACGCTGCGGACAGACCGAAATCCGCGTCTGGCACGTGCCGGGGAAACGCCGGCTCACTGGTTTCGCGCTCGAGGTCGCGCGCGAGACCCTAGCGCGGCTCGAGGCGTACTTCGATCTGCCATATCCCTACGCGAAGCTTGATCTCGTCGCGGTGCCGGACTTTGAGGCGGGTGCCATGGAGAACGCGGGTGCTGTCTTTTTCCGGGAGACGCTCCTCCTCGTGGACCCGGAAACGGTAACGCTCAGCGAACGCAAGCGCGCAGCGGAAGTGATCTGCCATGAGCTTGCACATATGTGGTATGGCGATCTGGTCACGATGGCTTGGTGGAATGACTTGTGGCTGAACGAGGCCTTCGCGACGTGGATGGCCACCACCATCGTCGACGCCTGGAAGCCGGAATGGAAGATGTGGCTCGACTTCGAACATCACCGCTCCGCAGCGCTCCAGCTTGACGCGCTGGGCAGCACCCATCCCATCTACGTCGACGTAAAAACGCCCGCAGACGCAACCCAAAACTTCGACCTCATCACCTACGAGAAGGGCGCAGCCGTAGTCCGGATGATCGAGCGCTACCTCGGGCCAGCGACCTTTCGTGACGGCGTGCGCGCCTATATCCGTCGCCATCGGGAGAGCAACGCGGTGGCCGCCGATCTGTGGAACGCGCTTGGCGAAGCCGCTGGGTTCCCGGTCGAACCTGTCGCGCGCGCATGGATCGAACAGCCGGGCTTCCCCGTGGTTGCGATCGGGCTGAAGGATGAAGGCCGGACTGTGGAGCTGCGCCAGGAACGATTTTTTGCGAGCCGCAGGGCCCAGCTGCGCCCGCTGCGAAGCTCCCGGCAGCGCTGGCCCATCCCGTGGGTCGGGCGCATCGGCCCGCGGAAAGGGGCGGAGACTCGGCTTGAACGCCACGTCTTCACAAAAGCCCGGGAGAGCGTTGCCCTCGGTCCGACCCCGCCCCGGTTCGTCTATGGCAACGCCGACGGGGGTGGCTTCTTTCGGGCCCTGCATGACGCCGGGGCGCTTCGTCAGCTGGCCTCGGAGCTCGCATCACTCGCCGCGGTGGAGCGGATGGCGCTGCTCGGTGACCAGTGGGCGTTCGTGCGTGCGGGGCAGGCCTCAATCGAGAGCTTTCTCGAGCTCGTGGCCGCGTTCGCTGCAGAGACCAGCCCGGACGTGCTGCAGGCCCTGCGTGGACCGCTGGGTTTCGTGGACGAGCACTTGGCGCCGGCCGCCGGGGGCGGCACTCCCGCGCACTACCGCGGGTGGCTCGTGGAGTGCTTCCACTCGCAGCTGGCGGAACTCGGTTGGAAGCCCGCAGCCGGTGAGGATGACGACACGCGGATGCGTCGATCCGCACTCGTCGGCCTGCTCGGGGACGTCGCCGAGTGGGAGCCTGTGGTCACCGAGGCAGCATCGCGCTGTAACGCGTACCTTCGCGATCGGACAAGCCTTGATGCGAATCTCGCCGACTCGGTGGTGGCGCTCGCCGCTCGCACAGGTGAGGTCTCGCGGTACGAATCCTTTCTCGAAGCCGTCGCGCGCGCCGGGACGCCCCAGGAGCGCCGCCGGTTCCTATTTGCGCTGGGGGAATTCCGTGATCTCCAACTCGTCGAGCGCACGCTCGCGCTGACGCTCAGTGAGACCGTGCCGACCCAAGATGTCGTCTTCGTGCTCACCAGGCTCCTGGCCAACCGTGCGGCACGGGAGCGCGCCTGGGCCTTCGTAAAGAAGAAGTGGACTGCGTTGCGCAAGCGGATGCCGCCGATGCTGGTGACACGGCTCGTTGAGGCGACCCCCGCTCTTCAGACGGCGGCGTCAAAGCGCGACGTAGCGTCGTTCTTCCGCGCACACCCCATCCCCACGGCGAAGCGAGCCCTCCAGCAAGCCCTCGAGCGCTTCGATCTCAATGCCGAGCTTCGCCGGCGCGAAGCGCCGCGTTTGCGGCGCTGGTTCGAGGCTCAGCGCGCGTAGGCCCGCGCGACGATGCATTCGGTAGACTTTCGGGGATGCAGACCAACGGACCTACGCGCGGCCGCGGAGCCGCTGGAAATCCGACGGGTCGCTTCGAGCGGCTCTCCTACGAGCCGGAGCTCGACCTTGTAGCAGGAGCTGCAGACGAAGACGATCCGCCCCGTGCCTTGAAGACCGAACTCTACCGCGATCCGACGCGCGAGATTCTCGCACACAACGAAAGCCCCGACGTGGGCTTCGATACCAGCGTGAATCCTTACCGGGGCTGCGAACACGGTTGCATCTATTGCTATGCGCGTCCGACACATGAATATCTCGGTCTCTCGGCCGGCCTTGACTTCGAGAGTCGGGTCTTCGTGAAGGAGGACGCGCCGCAGCTGCTTCAGCGTGAGCTCTCAAGGCCGAGCTGGCGACCTCGCGTGATCGCGCTCTCCGGTGTCACGGATCCCTACCAGCCCGCCGAGCGGCAACTGGGTCTTACGCGACGCTGCCTCGAGGTGCTGGCGACCTTTTCAAATCCTGTCGTGGTCGTCACCAAGAGCCATCTGGTCACTCGAGACGCCGACCTCCTGCGCGGACTCGCCAATGTCGGCGCTGCACTCGTGCTGATCTCGCTGACAACCCTCGACTCGGAGCTTGCACGCCGGCTCGAGCCGCGCGCCTCCAGGCCCGAGCGGCGGCTCGACGCGATCCACACGCTCACCGAGGCTGGCGTCCCGGTCGGAGTCTTAATTGCGCCGGTGATTCCCGCCCTAAACGATTCCGAGATCCCAGCGATCGTCGCGGCTGCTGCGCACGCCGGCGCCCGCTCGGCGGGATATGTGATGCTTCGTCTGCCGCACAGCCTAAAGCAGCTATTCGCGGATTGGCTCTCCCACCACTATCCCGAGCGAAAAGACAAGGTGCTCCACCGCATCCAAGAGGTTCGTCGTGGGCGTCTCAACGACCCCCGTTTCGGTTCGCGCATGACTGGCGAGGGCGTCTTCGCCCGACAGATCGACGCGATGTTCTCATTGGCAGTGCGGCGCGCCGGGATCGAACGTCGATCGTTGGAGCTCTCGACGGGTGCCTTTCGCAGGCCGGGCGGAGCGCAGCTCGACTTGTTTGGTTAAGCACCCGCGATCAATCAGTCTCGCCAGCGCGCAACCCGCGCCCCGATTCCCTTCCAACCGAGACGCTCGAAGAGCGGGGAGACGCGATCGCGGTAGGCTCCCCGGTAGGCGAGGGAATCCAACCCACAGCGCACCCCCGGCACCTCGCGTTCGACAGTCGCGAGTTCCCGCACGCGCAACGCTTGCTCGCGGTGACCGTCGATCGCCCGTGCAAGCCGCGCGGCGCCGCGCACGGGAACGCCCGCCCAAGCCCGAGGATCGGCGGGGATGTCCTCGATCGTGCCGAATGCTCGGAGCGCGGCGGAGGCGCTGCGCGGACCCACCCCTGGCACTCCGGGGAGGTTGTCGACGGTGTCGCCGACCAACGCGAGATAGTCGGGGATCTGCTGGGGATCCACTCCGAACTTCGCCCGCACGCCGCTCGCATCTAGCATCGCGTCGCGAGCGAGGTCATAGAGCACGACGCTCGCGTCCTCTCGAACCAGCTGCGCCAGGTCTTTGTCACTCGTCACGACGACGACATTCGCCCCTCGCGAAACGAGCTTCGCGGTGAGTGTCGCGATGAGATCGACCGCTTCGTAGCGCTCCTGCTCAAACACTGGCAGTCCGAGCGCGCGCGCCACTTCTCCGCACAGCGCAAACTGCAGGACGAGGTCTTCAGGAGGAGACCCACGTGTGGCCTTGTAGAGCGGAAAGATCTCATTACGGAAACTTTCCATGGCCCAATCGAAACACAACGCCGCATGCGTCACCGCATGCGCGGCGAGGTATTTGAGGAGCGTGCTTGCAAAACCGTAGGTGGCGCCGGTCGGAGTCCCATCTGGGGCCATCATGTCGGGCATCGCGTAGAAGGCGCGAAACACGTACACGTGGGCGTCGATCAGGTGCACCACCGGCCGCTCTTCTTCGTCGCGACTGCTCACCATCCCGCGAGCCGCGCCGCGCGCTCGCGGTGCAGAGCCGGCGTGCCGAGAAACGCGCGGTCGAACATGGCGCGCTTATACCAGATTTGGACGTCGCACTCCCAGGTGAAGCCGATTCCTCCGTGCGCCTCAACAGTGTCACGCGCGATTTGCATGAAGCGGTCTGTGAGGTGCGCCTTGGCGAGCGCCGCGTGGCGCGGCGCTTCAGCCGGAAGGTGGTCGAAGGCATGAGCCGCATACCAGTAGAGGCTCCGTGCCGGCTCGATCTCCACCGCCATGTTTGCGAGCTGATGCTTCACCGCCTGGAAATGGCCGATCGTGACCCCGAACTGGACGCGCGTCTTCGCGTACTCCACCGAGAGCTCGACGCACCGCGAAGCGCCGCCAAAGGCGTCGGCGGCCAACAGGACGAGGCCAGCATCGCGGAGGCGCGGCGCGGCTTCGTTACCACCGGGTAGCAGGTTCGCGACCGCTCCCGCGAACCCCACACGGCCGACCCGTCGGGTGCGGTCGACGCCTTCGATCGCCTCGATGCGGACGCCTTCGGTCGTGCGTTCCACCAGCGCGAGCCCACCGCCTGCGACGCCCACCACGAAAAGATCGGCAATCTCGGCGGCCGGGACGTGCAGTTTCTCACCCGAGATCCGCAGTCCCGCGCCTGCGGAGGTCACTGTGACGCCCCATTCCGCGGGATCCCAGCCGCCGCCCGGTTCGAGCAACGCGAGGGTCGCGATCGCCTCACCGGATGCCAGGCGGGGCAGCCAGCGTTCCTTCTGCGCCTCACTCCCGCCCAACGAGAGCGCGAGAGTGGCGAGGCTGTGACCGAGGAAAGGCCCGGGGGCGGCGAACCGTCCAAGAACCTCCGCCACGAGTGCAAGATCGAGAAGCTCGAGGCCCGCGCCGCCCGCCTTCTCTTCCACCATGAGGCCCACGAGACCGAGCTCTGCCATGCCGCGCCACAGGTCGGCGTCGTGTCCGGAAGCACCGTCAACCAACGCTCGTCGCTTCTGGGCGGGCCAGCGTTCCTCGAGGAAGCGGTGCGCCGTATCCTGGAGCAACTCTTGCTCGTCAGAGAGCCCGAAGTTCACCGTGAACTCTCGCGCTGAGCTGCGAAGTCGCGCGGCAGGCCGAGGCCCCGCTCGGCGATCACGTTGCGCTGAATGTTGGCGCTGCCCCCGGCAATGGCGACACCGAGCGACCACATATTCTGGATGATCCAGCCGGCGTGGCCTCGAGGGGGCAGACCCATCACACGCGCCTCGTTGTTCGGCGCGACCAATCCTTCGTCACCAAGCAGGTCGAGCGCCAGCTTGGCAACGCTATGGCCGATATTCGTAGACGTCAGCTTGTTCATCATGCCGGCGATTCCCGCGTCCTTGCCGCGCGCCGCCTGGGTGAGCTGGCGATAGCCGGAGTACTGATGTGAAAGAACGTACCCCTCGATCGTGGCCAGCTGCTGCCGCACTCCCGGATCGTCGATGGCTCGCTTTCCGTTGCGCTTGGTTTCCCGCGCAAGACGCAGGAGGCCCTCGAACAACGCGCGCGAGCCCGCCGCGTCCCCAATCATGTTTCGTTCATGCTTCAGTGTCGAGCGCGAGACCGCCCAGCCCTCGCCGCGCTTGCCGACGATGCTATCCATCGGCACCCGCACGTTCGTGAAAAAGACCTCATTGAAGTCCGCCGTCCCTGTCATCTGCCGCAGCGGTCGCACGTCGATACCGGGAGAGGCCATGTCAATCAGCAGGTAGGAGATGCCCGCGTGCTTTGGTGCGTCTGGTTCGGTGCGACACAGGCAGAACATGTACTGTGCAATTTGGGCACCGCTTGTCCAAATTTTCTGGCCGTTCACCACCCACTCACCATCGATAAGCTCAGCGCGAGTCTTGAGCGATGCGAGGTCGCTGCCTGAGCCAGGTTCGCTGTAACCCTGACACCAGTGCATCTCGCCGCAGATTGTCGGCGGTATGAAGCGGTGCTTCTGGTCTTCACGCCCGTGCTCGAGGAGCGTGGGCACGAGCATCGACGCGCCGATCCCGCGCACATCTCCCGGCGCGTGAACGCGCCCGAACTCCTCGGCGATGATCACGGCCTTCAGAACGTCGGGCGGCTGCCCGGAGCCGCCGTAGGTCGTCGGGATCGAGCGTGCGACACAGCCATGCGAGATGGCGAGTGCGCGGAAGCGTGTGGCTTGCTCGGCTTCCGAGCCCTTTGCGGCCTCCCCGGAAGGTGGCCAGTGCGACTTCAAGAACTCCCGAACTTTGCGGCGGTACTCTTCGTACTCCTTGCTGTAGCGAAGGTCCATCGTCTCTCCTCGACTAGGGGGAGCGCCTGCATTCGAACTCCACGGGCAGGCTCGAGAGTCCGCGCAAGGCGATGCTCGGCCTGCGCACGGGAGGATCGGCGCCGAGGCGCAATCCTGGCAAGCGCCGCACGAGGGTATCGAGCGCGATCTGCGCCTCCGCGCGCGCCAGGCCGGCGCCCAGACAAAAGTGCGTACCAAAACCAAAGGCAAGATGACGATGGTCTCGGCGTCGGACGTCGAGGCGGTCAGGGTCGGGGAACTCCGCCGGGTCGTGGTTCGCGGACCCGAGGAGCAGCACCGCGCGCTGGCCCGTCAAAAGGGTGTGCCCGTCGATTTCGACGTCCTGCTTCGCGACGCGTGCCGCGAACTGGAGTGGGCTGTCATAACGCAGCAGCTCTTCGACCGCACCGCGTACAAGGGACGGATCTTGCTGCAAGAGCGCCAGCTCATCGGCATTGCGCAGCAGCGCGAGGACCCCGTTGCCCAGCAGGTTCGTCGTGGTCTCATTCCCTGCGAAGAGCAGAAGCACGCAGGTCGCGAGGAGTTCGTCCATCGACAGGCGGTCGCCCTGCTCCTCCGCAGCCAGCAGCGCCGAGAGCAGATCGTCTCGTGGTGCGCGCCGGCGCTCCTCGGCCACTCGCTCGAAGAGCTTCGTCATCGCGAGCGCAGCGCGATCCCCCTCCGCGCGATGCGTGCCCACTTGCAGTGGATCGAGCGCCAGGGCCATGTCGTCGGACCAGCGCTTGAGCTCGCCCTGATCGGCAACGGGGACACCGAGCATCTCCGCGATCACGATGACCGGCAGCGGATGCGCGAGGTCGCGCACAAAGTCCATGCGGCCAGCCTCGAGGACCGGCTCCAGGAGCTGCTCGACGATGGTGGCGATCCGCGGACGCATGGCCTCGATGTGACGTGGCGTGAAGGCCTTGTTCACCAGGTTGCGCAGCCGCGTGTGGTGCGGCGGGTCCTTGAGCGGCATCCAGTGCAGCATCGTCTGGGCGAGCGTCCCGAGCTCCCCACCAGACTCGCGCAGATTGCGGAACAGGTTCGGATCGTCAGACGAGGATTCGGAGGAAAAACGCGGATCGCGCAGCACTGCCTGAACGTCCGCGTAGCGCGTGAGGAACCAGAGATTGAACTCTGGCAGAAGGTGAATCGGGTCCCGTTCGCGCAGGCGATGGTAGGTAGGGTACGGATTGTCGCGGAACGCTGGGTCGAAGGGATTCAACCATTGCGTGAACGAGTCGTCTCGCGGCGCCTGCTCTCCCGCGCTCATGTGTCGAGCAGGCAAGCAGCCGCTCGACTCGAGAGTCCGACACCGCGGCGGCCTTGCTGGAGCGGATTGCGGTCACAGCCGTTGGTGCAGTAGCCGAACGAGATTCCCGTCTCCGGGTCGGCCCACGCGACCTGGCCGCCCGCCCCCATGTGGCCGAAGGCACGCGACGAGTTCGTATGGCCGAAGCCGCGGAAGACCCGGTCGGTCTCGCCGGCGATCACGAGGCCGAGGGTGCGATTCGCGAGGCGACCGATCATCGGATCCCGCAGCTCGCCGGTGCGGATCTCAAGGCCTTGCGCCACGGTCTCGCGTGACCAGACGCGCGGGCCATCGTGGGGCTGGGCGTCGCGCAAGAGCGCCTGATAGAAAA
>Ga0209039_10001487_pt1 | contig 21772 bp, 20 predicted proteins | sample BogFormECP12_OM1_FD_188238 | JGI IMG/M metagenome (GOLD analysis project Ga0209039, IMG submission 188238) | Bog forest soil microbial communities from Calvert Island, British Columbia, Canada - ECP12_OM1 (SPAdes) (version 2) | ecosystem: Environmental > Aquatic > Freshwater > Wetlands > Bog ...
CAACCTCTGCATCGGTTCACCTCCCGGACCATTCTAGGCCCGAGAGGGTCGGGAATTCAATTTTATTATGCGGCATTACTTATGACGCCGCGTTTAGAATTCGAAACTCGAAATTCGAAGCTCGAAATTCGCTAAGATGCAATTCCGATCTTCGAGTTTCGAGGCGCAGTGAGGCCGCCATGCTTCTGCTCTCCGAAACGGATGTTCAGCAACTCCTCCCGATGGAGAAGGCCATCGAGCGCGTGGAGGCCAGCTTTCTCGCGCAGCATCGCGGAGAGGCCATTAACCGTTCCCGCGAGAGAATCCTCCTTCACCATAGCTCCTTGCACTACATGGCCGCTGCCCTGCCCGCCGAAAACCTGCTGGGAGTGAAGATCTACACCGTCACTCGCTCCGCCTGGCGCTTCGTGGTCCTGCTCTTTGACTCGGAAGGCGGCGACCTTCTGGCGATGATCGAAGCCGACCATCTCGGTCGCATCCGCACCGGTGCGGCGACCGGTGTAGCAACGAAATACATGGCGCGAGCCGACGCCAGCCAAGTAGGCTTAATCGGCGCGGGCCGGCAAGCCCGGACGCAGCTTGAAGCTGTTGTTCAGGTGAGAAAGGTGGAGGGCGTTCGCGTCTTCAGCCGCGACCCGGAGCGGCGTCTCGCGTTCAGCCATCAGATGAGGGAGCGGCTCGGCGTCACCGTCAGACCCGCAGAGACTGCCGAACAAGCTTCGCGCCCGGCGGACATCGTCATCACCGCCACGACCTCGACTCAACCTTTGTTACTCGGGGATTGGCTGCGACCGGGGGCTCACGTCAACGCCATCGGGGCCAATATGGCAAACCGGCGCGAGGTCGACGACCGCACCCTCGATCGCGCCGCCGTCATCGCCGTCGACTCGCTCGCACAGTCGAAGCAGGAGGCGGGTGACCTGATCCAGGGCTTCGCTCATCTGGCGCACGGATGGGACGGCGCCGTCGAGCTGCAGGAGATCGTCGCGGGCAACCGAACCGGCCGCTCCTCCGACCAGGAAATCACTCTCTTCAAGTCCACCGGGATTGCCTTGTGGGACGTGGCCGTGGCGGGATTCATCTACCAGGAGGCCCGCCGCCAAGGCCGAGGAGAGGAAGTGGCCATGTGGCAGCGCTGACGACAGGGTTCGGGATAGAAAAACGGGATTCGGGATTCGGGTTTCACAGACAGGAAAGTGATTCGGGGCTTGTTCCTCGAACCCCGAAACCCGAATCCCGAACCCCACTTCACTTCGGTTCAATCTCAATCTTCTGCGCCTTGATCTCACCCGTCTCTTCCAGGTCACCCGCCACTTTCACTCGGATGCCGGCGTGCAAGTCCTTCGCCGACCCCGCCGAGCCGTCGTCGCGTTTGATGTCCGTCTTATCGTCCACGCGGACATGAAAGATGATGTTGTCTTGGGTGCTCACGGTGAGTTTGTCTTTGACCACTTCAGTGACCTTGCCTTCCAGGGTGAAACTGGATTCCTGCGGCGCAAGTAGAGAACTTAGCCGGGCCGCGGAGCGCAAAATGTCAACCGCCGGCCCGACACTCAGAACCGCCATGAGTACAAACATCGGAATCCTTGTTCGGGTCATCGGAAGCCTCCTGTAAGAGGAACCGGACCCATTGTACCGCCGATGAACGGGGAAAGTCTTCCGACTCACTGCCATGGCTGCCATGGGCAGCAATGGGCCACAAGACACACGATGGCCCACAAACCCCCAATCTTCTCTTTTGGCAGCGCATTAAACCCCCTCAGTGGCAAAAACAGATCGGGGCAACGGACAACTGACGACGGACGGCTGTCCGGCAGGCACACGTTGCCCAGTGCTATCCGACCCAAAGCCTCGCCGACCCGGCAGCCCTACCCCACGTAGCGGCGCGAGGTGCCCAACTCGACCTCGTGCATAGCGGCGATCGCCGGCTCCTCGATGGAGCCGGAAGCGATCAACCGCACTGCCGAGTCAACCCAAAGCGGCAGGAGATCGAGCCGGATGTTGGAGAGCGCAATTAGAAGGAAAATTGCCGGTCCGAAGAACGCGATGTTTCTCAACCAGGCGCGCACTGCGGGTTCGACGCCGCTGCCGAGGAGGCGCGTCAGGACATTGAGGACCAGCATCGCGCCCAACCCCCAGAGCAAACTCCGATTTACGGGGCAGCCGCGACGCATGACGGCCAGCACCAGAACGGCCGCGGCGAGCACATAGAGAATGATGTCAAAGCCCGCTCTCGCCTGGGCCATCCATCGCGGCGATCCCGCGGCGAGTCCCCACGCCGCGGCCAACTGCATCAATACGCCGCAACAGAGCCACAAGGTGAATGCCTGATTCTTGCGGTGGTAGCCCTGGTGGATATAAAGCAGCGACAAACTGAACAGAACGGTAGCGTCTAACGCCCAAAACATGATTCGCATGGCAGGGGCCTCCTTTGCCTCCTCACTTCTTTGCCTCGGTCTGCTACCTTCACCTTGGCGAGGCCCCGGCCATGTCGTGACTTACTGCAAGTTTGGCCATGGACACATGACTCGTTTCGCCTCCCTATGAACGCCTAATGATCGCGTCATAGAGAGAGCGTACACCAGCCATGGAGCCTAGTCAAGGTATCGAATGTTTATTACGTCATATACATCTCATACATCCTAGACATTCCAGACATCCTAGACATCTTAGACGTTCGAGACACGCCTAAGGCGGCGGATCCAGGCGCAGGCGGCGAATGAACTGCTCCAGCGGCTGGTCTGACCCCTCCTGGTGTTCATAAATTTCCAGCACCCTGTCCAGTACGAGACCAATTACCTCCGAGCGCTTGCGCAGCGAGCTGTTACACCATTTCTGCAAGCTTTGGAATCGGTCCGCCTGTAGCCTACCTGTGACTGGAACCTCCATCTTGGATCTTATGCCGTCCATAGAGTTATCTCCATCAACCCGAGAGATCACCAAACCTGTATTTGCCCGGTGACTCCCGCGTTCGAGGCGACGAGGTAGACGTTGGTGCCGTCAAACATCCCCGCCGCCTGAAAATAAATCGCCCCGCCGGAGGTCATCTGGATCACAGCCCCCAAGGGCGTTCGCCCCAGCCCGTGTGGAAGGGTGAAGTTCCCCGCCGCCGCGGGTGAAGCGACCACTTGTCCATAGATCCGGGTCGCCGCCGCCACCGAAGTCACTGCCGCCGGTCCGGTCACCACCTGGCCCACCAGGGCATCACCGCTGTTGGCCCCGATGGCTACCGACTGATAATAGAACCCGGAGTTCGAATTGTAGAATAGGTAGGAGGTTTCGCTCGCCGGGGCCGGTCCCAAGCCGGGGGCCAACGCAGGAGCGTACCGAATGCCCTGGGAATAGAGAACTCCGGCGCTCAGCCCTGGCGCGAGCGACACCGACGTCGACAGAGCGAATCCGGAAATCACGCCGTTCATACCCAGGTCGCGGTACTGCAAATCCGCAAGGAATGCCACGTTGGCGTCCAGTAAGGCCCAGTTGCCGTCCTGATCGGTTTCCCAGCCGGTCAGTCCGTGCTGCGGCTGGATCAGACCTTTGCGCGGCAGGATTGTTCTAGTAACCGCCATTTTCAGTTCTCAGTTCTCAGTTCTCAGTTTTCAGTTTTCAGTCATCACTTCGTCGGTGCTCAGTTTCCTCAAGCTTCGGGTCTTAACTGAAAACTGACGGCTGATAACTAACTCAGTTCGAAACATTCACGCTCGACCGCACTGCCATGCAGTACACCTTCACGAGACCCTGATTCTCGGCCCCGCTGACCGACCAGTAAATCTGGCACGTAACCCGCCCGGTCGCGTCGTTCACGTCAAGTTGGTACGGAACGCTGATCAGGTTGCCTTGACCAGTATCCGTACTGGATAAAACAGGAAAACTCTGTTGCCCCGAGACAAAGCCGGCAGCGGGCGAGCGGCTGGAGGCAAACAACGGGATGAACATGCACTCGGCCCGCGCGTACGCGTAGCCGTCCACGGGACTCTGAGGCGTCGGCACGGTGTCCCCCGGTTGGTAGAAGCCCATGAAGATCACCTCCGGACGCACGGCCGCGAACTTCGCGTTGTGACTCATCTTCAGCAGCGAGTCGTCCGTGAGCGGCTGGTTGCCCGCTAGGACGGTGTCCGCGATGTCGAAGAAGCCCGGAATGGAACTAAGTGTCAGTTGGGACATAAGACTTTATCCACAGATTTCGCAGATTTCACAGACCCAAAACTTGTCTTCTGCGGATTCTCTTAATCGGTGTAATCTGCGCAATCTGTGGATCCTCTTTCTTCAGAAAATCGTGTTCCCTATCGTTCCGTCGCTGTACGTGCCGCCCGTCGCCGCCTGCGAAACGAACATATACCGCTGCTTCTGCTGCAGAGTCGCGCTCGTCCAATTCCGAATCCCGGCGCTGGCGGGCGCGATCAAATACGGCGTCGTCATCTGGCAATAGCGCAAGTCGAGCAAGCCAAACGAGACGCTGCCGTTTCCCAAGTCGGGCTGGCGCTCGATCACTTCGCACACCACGCTGGCCAGGCCCATCCGACCCTGGTGATAGTCGGGCACCAGCGGGTGCGTCAGCCACACCAAGTCGCCGAGCTCCACCGGCAGCGCGGAAAGAAACGCCTTGAAGCGATACACGGCGGGCGCAAAAGCGTAGCGGCGGAAAATGCGGTCGGATATCAAGTAAGCCATCAGGCTGCCGCCGCGCACGAGGCGCAGGCCGGTGGACTCGATCTGATGGATCGCCGCCTGCTGGTAAGTCCGGAGCGACCGCGGCTGCTCGAAGGTGAGCGTGTTGTAGTACTGGCGGGCAGCGGTAGTAGGCCCGAGGACAAGCGAGCTGCCGTATCCATCCACATCCGTCTTCACGGTGACCACATTGGTCACATTGCGCCGCTGGACCTGGGGAATGCCCTGAATGTTCTTGCCGGTAAACGCGAACACCGGCGTCTGGTTCTGGGGCGACTTCATCGACTTCAGCGAGAGGCGGCCGTCGGCGCGCGCGATGGTGTAGAGTCCCAGCACCTTCAGGATCTGGTCTTCGATGAAACTCTTCAGATCGATGGGCCGGGTGATGCTGAACTCAAACCAGACGCCGCTGAACTGGCCGTCGCGCAGTGCCAGAACGCCGGGCACGTCAAGATACGGATTCGGGTTGATCAGCGTGCTGAGATCGCCGAGTCCGGTCAACGGGTTCGGCCGGTACGTCACCCAGCCCGGCGGCGGCGAGGCGGGCATGTAGCTGGGGCCAGTGTAGGTTTGCGCCAGCCGCTCGAGCACATAGTTCGAGCCGGAGAGGGCGGGATCCTGACCCACGCCGCCTTCGTTCTGAAGCGCGGCGAGAAAGATATCGAGCGGATGGCCCTGCAAATAGCGCGGATTCGAATCCGATACCGGCAGGGCGTTGGGAAGCCAGGCCGGACCCTGCGGCTGCACCGCCTCCGGCCCGCCCGGTGTATATACGCCCGGGCCGCCTTGGGTCCACACCTGCTGCCCTTGCAGGAACCGCTGCACGTCGCGGCAGGTGAGTGTGACCTTGCCGTCCTCGGTCCAGCCCACCTGGTAAATCTGCATCGTCGCCAGCGGCACAAAGTCGCCGAGGGCGAGCGAGGGAAATCCTTGCTTGATCTGCACCATCTTGCCGATCAGCGCATCCTGGGCCGCCAGCCCCTTGATGGTGCCGTTGGGGTCGATCGATTGAATCGTGACGGTCCCCACAGACGAGGCGCCGTTCAGTTCGTCGACGGACTGCGAGGCTCCAGAAGGAATCTGGAGGCAAGGCACCATGGTGGCGCTGTTGGAGACGCTGAGCAGCAAGCCGGGGTTGGTTGCCACCAGCCAGAACCAAGCGGTGGAAGCAAAGGCCGGCCACACTTCCAGCTCGTAAGGCAAGCCGCGCGCGGCCAGCGAATACGCCAGCAGCGACCCGTTGCCGCCCCCGATGGCGGTAGTGGCTCGGACCGTGCGCTGATCGGTGATCAGCCGGGCAAGAAACGCATCCAGGCCGCCCCCACCTCCGGGATAGGCGCCGCCAAAATATGTGGCCACGGCGGCGACACCATAAAGCCGCAGCAGGGCCAGAATCATTCCCCAGCTCTCCTCCTGCCCGACGCTGGCCGGCGAGCCGGAATAGCCGCCGGCGCTGTCGTTGTAAGGCTTGAAGCCGCTGAAGGCGGTGGACTGCGCGTAGGCCTGGTTGTACGAATTGGAAGCGCTCGATAGGGTGATGGCCTGATTCTGAAGGTAGAACTGCTGCGCGACAAACTCCAGGCACTGGGTGGCGAGGTCGTCGCGCCCGAAGGCGTCGCAAAACAACGCTGTCCACGTGCCGCTGGCGTCGAGCGCCTGCGAGGTGTCGAGCGTACTTCCCGCTGCTCCCTGGGCGAAGTGCCCCGGCAGGGCCCCGGGAGCAATATAAAGGTTGGCGATAAGCTGCTGTCCCACCGTAATCGCGGCGCCCATCGCCTGCGTGCCGGTGTTAGCAAGCGACGCGGCCTGAGCGCTGGTGATGGTGGCCGTCTTCAGCAACTGGGTGGCGGCCAGGCCCAGCACCCCGCTCGCGCGCATGAAAGCAAAGTAGACGTCAACATTGTGCTCCGTCGAGACCCTCAGCATCTTGCCGGGTACATACTGGTAGCCGGGGTCCTGGTACATTCCATATCCCAGATAGAAGAGCCCCTGGGTGAGGTCGCCGGCGTTCGATTGCAGGGTCAAGAGAAAGTTGATCATGCGCTGCAAGTAGAGCGCCGGGGTGTAATCGAGCGAGAGCTGCATGTAAATGGAATACGCGTAGACCACCCAGGCCATCGACCCGGTTCGAATGTACGCCTGATCCACCTGGCCGTAGTAGGTGTCATAGGAGAAGCTCAGGGAATTCACGGGCTGGAGCGTGCCTACGCTGAGGTTATCGAAATACATGTCGCCGGCCGCCGTCAGCGTGACCTTGAAACTGGTGATAGAGGCGAGCGTATCCCCGGTCAAATTTGAGACTTGAGATTTGAGATCTACAAGGGTCGTGCGCCAATTGGATGTCCCCGGACCGATCGGGATGATGATGGTCTTGGTACCCGCGTTGAACGTCGCCCCACCGGTGGTAGAACCGGCGGCGGCGCTGGTCACCTGCACGTCCGTCACTTTGCCGCCCACCGTCGCGACGCCAATATCGATCTGAAAGGTTGAACTCGCGGCCTCGTAGTGCTCGAAGCTGATCTGAGTGTCAGCGGTGTCGGGAAGGCCGGTGCCCGAGCCAACGTTGGAGTATGTAAAGTTGTCGCCAGTTGCCGCGGCGTGAAAGTGAATGATGTTGCCGGTGCCGTAAGGTGGCTCCGGCGGCGTGGTGGTGGTCGCGGCCACGTTGGTCACGGTTTCGCCGCCGCCGCCCGCCCCGCTCGCTTTAGCCCACCGCGCCGTGGAACCGTCCTCGGCGTTCTCCAACACTAGCGAGGCAAGATAGGCTGGATTATCGAGAATCCGGTTGAGTTCCTGGATGATCTTCGCCGCCGCCACAAAGTTTCCGCTGGCTGAGTAGACGATGATGGCCAACGCGCAGTCGTAAATGTAGCTTCGGTTTTGCAACGCCGGAATGTCAGTGGCGGTAGGGTCGGCAACGTAGAGCGGATCGGAGGTCGGCACGGCAAACGACTTGGGCAGCGAGGCAAAGGCGGAGATGGTTTCGAGCGAAGTGTAGACCAGCGTGGGCCCCGCCACCGGATCCTGGTAGACTATGTGGACGGTGGTAGTGCCCGCCGCCGGCACCACCGAACTGCCACAGCGTGCGTGATAGGGATCCTGGAGAATAATGGGGATATTGTCTTCCTGGAGGTACTCGATATCCGTCTTCGAGTAAATGCGCGCGAAGTAGCCGGTAAGCTTCGAGCCGATCCCCGTGTTGGAGTGGCAAATCCACCCCGCGGGCAAATGGGCCCCGCTCCAACCGGTCGACGGCTGGGGGACGCTGCTCGGGTAGAGAACCGCCACCACCAAGCCCGGGCCGATCACCTGCGCGGCCCAGTAGCCGTTCAGCCCTTGCTGCACCAGCACGCTTTGGAAAATCGACGGAGTCGGATTCTGGCCGAAGCACTGCCCACCCACCGAGTAGACGCCGCTGCCAGGCGCGCTCGACTGGTAATACAACTGATCGGTCAGGCTGAAAATGTCGACGCGGTAACCAGTGATCGGCTGGAGGAGATTAAGTACGTAGCCGAACAGCGTCATCCCGTTCAGTGGATAAAGCGTCTGGACCCCGCTGGCCGTGCAGACGGGCGCGCCGTTCGGGTAGGCCGCCACCGCTGCCGCGTAGGCGCCCGCAATCTCGGCGCTGGTGATCTGCAAAACGGGATTAAAGAGGTTTCCGCCCGGCAGCGTCACCGGAGTGTAGTTCACGGGAAATCCGTCCGGGCCCAGCGTGGGATCGCTGATCCAGCCCGCCGGCGGAGCAAACGCGATATTCTCCACCACCGTTTGCGTGAAGCCCGCGAATTGCTGCTGCGACACAATGCCGCACTCGGCCAAGGCCGGTGAGGTCGGCGCCAGCAACGCTCCGGGAGCCCCGCTTACCGGATACGCAGTGGGGTTCGCGTTAGCCTGCCAGATGCCGGCCGTGGGCAGTTGTTGGCCGTAGAGCCACGCCAGCGTAGCGGCCGTGTCGCCGTAGAAATCGCCCGGATAATATTGCGCAACCGAAGCCATAAGACGAAGACCTATCCACAGATTTCGCAGATTAAGCAGATGTGAAAAAGAAATAAGAAGCACAAGAATTCTGTTTTCTTTAATCTGTTTAATCTGCGTAATCTGTGGATTCTCATGTGCCGTACCCTCCCACCCCATACAACCCCACTCCGTATCCGGCGATGGGGTAGTCACGCCTTGCTTATGGATGGCGGCTGGCGTAGACTCTTGCAATGGGAGATATTGTTACGCCGATCTTGATTTTGCTCCTGTCTTTGGCGCTCAGTGCCTTCTACATTCATACGCTCCGCTGTAAGCGCCGGTCCCCCCCACGCAATGGCCCAGGGCCAACGCCTCCACGACGGAAATCGCCAAGGAAGGATCCGCCGCACCGAGGACCCGGGGGACCCGGACCGTTGGGCTATGCCCGCAAAGCCAGGACTGTTTTTTCCTGACGCTCGGGAGTTCCCGCCCGCCAAGGGGTTTAACTCTTTAACTCCCCGAGGCCGTGCCAGACCCCGAAACCGCACCGAAAACTCGGCAATACGCCTTTCACTCACTACCCGCTTCTCCTTTCGAGATTCAACTTTCGACTGCTTCTTCCCTCACGTGCCGTACGCTCCCACCCCATACAAACCCACTCCGTACCCGGCGGTTGTCACCCCAGTTTGGGCGGTGGTAAAACTAGCGATGATGAACCCGAAGGCCGGGATCTCCACCGTGTAGAGCGGCTGCTTTTGCAGCATGGCCAGAGCGTTCTGCCAGGTTTGGTTGCCTTGAATCATGAAGTAGCTTTCAGCCATCAGCTTTCAGCTATCAGCAAGCAACCCGTCATCAGCTTTTCTTGCTGATAGCTGACGGCTGAGCGCTGACGGCTGTTCTAAGTAACCACCTGCCGTAACTTGAGCTTGAACGTGTACTCGCCCACAGACTTGTAATCCGCCCGCCAGTCAGTACCCTCGAGCCAGTAGTTCGTGAACGCCGTCTGCGAGCTGTCGGGATAGTAAGCGAACTGCCCTCCGCGCAGGGCCCAGAGCATGAAGTTCGACCAGTTTTGAACGTCGGAGCCCAACGCCACGTATTCCATCTCCAGTTCGAGAAACTGATCGATGCGCTCCAGGATCGATTCCCGCACGCCCGAGCTGGCAAGGTTGTCGTGCCGCGTGGCGGCGAAGGAATAAGCCGGGACGCGTCGCGGCTGCCGCTGGAACGGCAGCGCCACAGGCCCGGTACCGGGATCGTACACGATCTGAGGATTCGCCAAAGAAAAAACCTTTATCCACAGATTTCGCAGATTTCACCGATTAAAAACCTGTGTTCGTTCTTTCTGCGCAAATCTGAAATAATCTGTGGATTCTCCTTTCCTGGCGCCTTCTTTCTTCCGTCTTCATTCTTCATCTGCGCAATCTGCGTAATCTGTGGATTCTCTTCTTCCTAGCCGCCGGAGGGCGGCACCCTTTGGGCCGTCGTTGCGTTCAGTGTCAGGCCGCGCGACGTTCCTTGGTTGAGCTGCCCGATGGCCCACTCCTGGAAGTCAGCCTCGCCGTTGATAAGGATGACCCCGTTGCCACTAGGGCCGGCGCCCACCGCGCCCGGCGCCATCATGCCCGCCGTAACTCCCACCAGTCCTTGAGCGCCAGGGCTGCCACTCTGCGAACCCCGAACCCCGAATCCCGAACCCCGATCGACACGCGCGCCAATGGTAGCGCCCCCGGGAATCGCGCGGCCCAGCGCGCCCGCCGCTCCCGCAACACTGGTGAAGACCGCCGCCGCCTCGAAAGCCTGGGCGGCTTGGTCGTAAGCCTGGATTGCCAGGTAGTAAAAGCCCAGGCCGGTATTGAAAATCGCTCGCACCAGCGATTCGGCGGTAATGGAGGCCAGAGTCGCCTTGAGGGCTTTATCCATGGCCTCGCCGATCGAGGCGGAATAGACCAGGCTGTTGGCAATGCTCTTGGCCATGCCAGTGGCAAAGGTCTCAAACCCGGACTGCGCGGCGTTGCCGAACGCCGTCATGGCGACAGCGGCCGTCGACATCTGAGTGCTAAGGCCGCGCGACCACGCGTTCAAGTCCTGAGCCGCCGTCTTAAGTTGGGTGCTGAGGCCTTGCCCGAACGTTTTGGCGAACTCAGTTTGGGCTGAACGTAAATTGCTGCTGATACTTGTTATTTGCTGGCTCAGCTCCGTCAATTGATCCCGCCTTGCGGGATCGATTGACGATTGACGATTGGAAGACGAGTCCTGCCGCCTTCCCCTCGCATCGCCACGATTTTTAGGTTCCTTCTTCACTTTTGCCCTTTGCCTTACTGCTAGGGAGTTGGGAACTGAGATGACCCCTCACCCGGCCTTCGGCCACCCTCTCCCCAAGGGAGAGGGCTAGCGCATGTTTGTTACAAACATGCGCTAGAATTCTCCGAAACCGCTGCGGTTACAGCCCTCTCCCTTGGGGAGAGGGTGGCCGAAGGCCGGGTGAGGGGTCACTCCAAGCTTGCCGCAACAGAGATTACTTCACGGATGCTCACACCCCGGGCTACTCTCTTTCGCCGCTCCGCGGCTTTTCTTTCTGCCTCTCGCCCCTGCGAATTGCAGCCTTGTTCTTCACCTGTACCTCTTACCCTTCACCCTTTACCCTTTAACCTTCACCCTTCACCCTTTACCCTTTTTCTGCCAAAGCGCCACCGCACAAGCGAGGTCGAGTTGCAGGGCCGTGGTCCCATCGGCCTCAACCAACTCGCTCGGCCGGCATGACCAGGTTTCCGCCACCTGGGCCAACAGCAGCAGGTTCTCGCTGGCCGCGAAAGGCGGCGAGGTCGTCGCGATTGGGATCGGGACCGACCTCGCCATATGCCCACCGAATGATGAAATTGACGTCCTCAACATCCAACAACTCCGGAGAAATCTCGCCCGGCCCGGGTTCCGCGGAAACCCGCGGCTGCACCATCACTTCTCCCAGCAACGCCGCGATCCAGTCCGCGAGCAGGTTCAGCTCCTCCACCGTGCTGGCCACATTCTGTCCACTCGCAGAAAACAAATTGGCGGAAAGGCTTTGCGGCAAACGCCCACGGAAGACAAACCACATGGGCGAGGGCCGGCGCAGAAGTACCGCTTTCCCGAGTTTGGGCAAGACGACGCGCTCCGCACCGGCCTGGGCTTTGGCGGCACGCCGGAAGTCTTCCTCGTTTGCGATGTGGTTCTCTTTTGCCATTTGGTTATCCTTTCAACTAAAGATGAATCCACAGATTTCGCAGATTAAACAGATTAGGAAAAACAAGAAACGTCGATATTCCTGCCTGTGCAGCGCGCAATCTGTACATTCATCTTCTTCCTACCTCTGTGTAATCTGCGTAATCTGTGGATTCGTCCTTAAGTTTGCCGATAGAACTGCGCCACCCGATCGCCCTGGGCGCGCGAAAGGACCGCCAACCCCTCAAAGCGGACCTTGTAGGTGGCTTCCTTCGTGCGTGTGAAACCCACCTGAAAGGGGTCGTGCGGGTACGCGTTGTAGAGGCACGCCACCATGAACTTGCCCGGACTGGAGAAACCGCGCCGCGGGGAGACGAGCGCAACCGCGCAACGGGGAACCGCGACGAGCCCGCCCACGGTGATTTGCTCGTAGTTCTGCGCGCCCGCCGGCAGCCCGGTGTCGGTGCCGCTGGAGTAAGTGTCGTGGGCCAGTGTGTACCCGATCTTGGCCAGCGAGGACTCTTTCAACGTCACTTCCAGATAGGCGCTTTCGGCCGTCATTACCGCGTCCACCGGGGCGGTCTCCTGATCGATCGAAATCTCCTCGATCTTCGCTTCCAAATGGAACGTCGCCGCACCCTCCGACGCGCCCATGGGAACCGGCGAGCCCCCGATCGGGTTGCCGTTGGCATCCACCAGGAGTCGCGCGCCCGCAGTGGGAGTCTGCACGTTGTACCAGAGGAATCCCGGCCCCTGGTGAATGTCCGGAAGAGTGATCGTGAAACTTGGCATCTTTTTAAAGCAGTGGCTAGTGAAGGGTAAAGGGTAAAGGGTAAGGGGTAAAGAAAGAGAAGGGACGCTCTTCTTTTACCCTTTACCCTTCAACCTTTACCCTTTACCAGCCCGCTCCTTTCTTAGCCACCCTTTTTCCTTAGTGGCCAGCGCTCTTCTCTTACCCTTTACCCTTTCTCGGCACCACCCACCAGCCCCTAGGCCACTGTCCTTCAGTGGATCAGTCTATGCACCAAATCCGCTTCTTCTTCCCATATCCTCCAACTGCGAACGGCAGTTGACCCACTTGCTTTTCGAAGGCGGAAAGCATCGCCCTTGCGCGCTCCCTGGGCTGAGTGGTGGGAGACCAGTAAACCCACCGGTCACACCGCAACAGCTTCACCACCTGGCCGCCGGAATGAGGACTCCTCTGCCCAACCTGGTGAACATCGAACTGGTGAATACGCTGGCGCAACCGTTGAGTAGTTCGCCCAATGTAGAGGACGGGTTCCTCCGGAAGCCATCGCCGCCGTTCGCGGTCAAGATTGAGGATAAGGTTGCGAGGGAGCGGATCTTCGAACGGCAGGTCACACGCTTCGCAGTTGATTGTAGGGTCCCCGACGCGAGCCACCACGTAAACACCACCTTCGCTGGACTCAAGGATGGGAGTCCCCCACGACACTGGGCCGTGGGGCGTAAGATTTGCTTGCCTGAATATCTCGGCGACTGTCAAAATCGGCCTCCACTTCTCAGAACTTCCAGCAGTTAGTGGCTAGCGAAGGGTAAAGGATAAAGGGTAAAGGGTAAAGGAAGAGAAGGGCGGCCGCTATTTTTCTTAGCCACCCTTTCCTATACATGGCGCTGAAAGTAAGTTTACATGTCATTCTGAGCGTAGCGAAGAATCTCTCTTCGGGCTCGCAGGCAGGTCCAAAGAACAAGAGAGATTCTTCGCTACGCTCAGAATGACATGCAAACTTACTTACAACGCTTTGCATAAGTGGCCAGCGCTCCTCTTTTACCCTTTACCCTTCACCCTTCACCCTTTTCTAGTCCTCTTCCAAATCGAACAACACGGTTACCGTGACGCGCAGAACCGGAACATCAATTCCCGGCAGCGTCACCAGGCCGTAGTGGTGCGCCTCCACGAAAACATCCTGCACGGCCCCCAGGGCGGACGGCGTCGTGACCCCGGCGGGAACCGTCTCGTGGGCGATGGGCAGCGGCGTGACGAAATCGGAGAGCGAGGCCGAGGTCACCACCATGTCGAGCGTTCGCGCGTAGTCTTGCGCATTGTCTTGGGCCATCTCCTGGTCGAATTGCCCCACTTCGAGCGTAAGCGTCACCCGCGCTTGCGAGCCTCGTGAGCCGCCGGCCTGGCGATTGAAAATCACGGAGTCCGCGGCCAGCGTTAACCAGGGAAACGCTGTCCGTGCACCCGGTCCCTTGTGAAACTCGTTGATCGGGCCCAGAGACGTATTGACAATCTGAAGCGCCGCCTGCTGGTCGCGCTGGATGATGGCGATAAGCTGGTTCAGCAGCGGCTTCGCAAACAACGAGTTCGGGTACATCGGTTGATACGACATAGAGCTTCAATTCAGAGTTCCTTCAAGAAATAGTGAATAGTGAATGGTGAACGGTGAATGGTGAATTGAAGACGCTCGTCAGCCTTCACAGATCACCATTCACTATCGCCCCCTTCGGTCTTCACAATTCACCATTCACTATTCACCATTCACTATTCAGTATTCTTCGAACTTCCCAAACACCTGCGAACTGCCCATTTCGGCCGGCGTCTGGGACCTGTCCATGTCCCCACCCGCAATCGCTTCCAGGGCCGGCTCGGCGCTCTCGGTGCGCGCCAGCGGGTCAAAATACTTGTCATAAGACCCGCTCGCGAGCGGCTCGCCACGCTCATCTCGGGCATCAAGACTGTTTTTGAGGCGTTCGTAGTTGGCCCCGAAGCTCTGGGCCTGTTGCCGGGCGGTTGCCACCCCAAACGTCGCCAAGGTTTCCCCCAACTGACGGGCGGCACCGTATCGGTTGATCATCTCGCAGATGTTGAGCGCGCCGGCCGAGAGCAGCGCCTGGATCTGGATGTTGCTGAGGCCGGTGGCCACAAATCCGCGCCGCGTCAGGACCGCGTCGATCTCACCCGCAACGTCGTCGATGTATTGCTGGATGAGCGTGTCCGACGGTTTCTGTTGTGCGTTGCCACGCACGAACGTCGGGAACATTCCTGCCACTTGGCTGACCGTTGTGTATCCCATAGCGTCGTAGCCGGGAGTAAGGAGGGTGAAGGGATAAAGGGTAAAGGGTAAAGGAAGGCTTCCCACTTCCGCCCCTTTATCCTTATCCTTTGCGCTTCGCCCTTTACCCTTTACCCCTTACCCTTTACCCTTACTCTCTTGGCTCTCGTCTTCTCTCAATAAGTGACATAGATATCGACGGCGTGCGTGCCGCTCGCGGCGCCGATGCCCACGTAGATATTCGTCGCATCCGCCGGCTGGTACTCCCAGAACGTCGAGTTGGACTTGGGCTCCAAACCGACGATGATCGGGGCGCTCGGCAAACCGTGTGCGACCACTTGCAGCGAGTTCGCCGGAAGATTGGTCACGGCGAGTTTGGCGTTGCGAAGGGTGGTGCCTACCCACGTCTCCTCAACGAACTGGTAACTCGGCGTCATCGTAATAGCCATGCTTTCACCTCAAAGAACCGGGATTCGAGATTCGGGTTTCGGGGTTCGCAGAAAAACTGGGATTCGGGGTTCGGGATTCGGGGTTCGCAGAAAGACGACCACCGGGAGCTTCCTCCGCGAATCCCAAACTCCGTCCTTTCTTACCCTGAGTCCCCCTTGTTTCATCACTGAATCCCCCATCAGGGTCTTCCTCTGCGAACCCCGTTCTGCCTTCTGCCTTCTGCTTTCTGCCTTCTGCCGACTGCCTACTGCTTGATCGGGGTTGGCATAAAGCCTGGATCGTCGGCCTCGTTTGCGTTACTGGTCCCCGCCGGGGCGGAGTGCGAGCCTTCCTTCGCCAGAGGCACGAGCTGCCCGTTCGTAAAATGCGCCGCTTCTTGGGGGGTGAGCTCGATGGTGCCGGACCTATCCACCGCGATGTCACCACCATGCGACGCGCTCTTGGCCTTTCCGATGATTGCTTCGCCGGCGGGAAGATACAGCTTGTTGTTGTGTTCGATCGGTCTAACTACTTTGTACATTGCCATTGGATTCGTCTCCTTTCAATCTATGGTTCGGCCAGCAGCTCGCCCTGGGCAAGAGCCATCAGCTATCAGCCATCAGCTATCAGCAGAAGCAGCTTTCAGTCGTCATCTCTCAGCAAGAAGTCCGGTTGTCTTGCTGATAGCTGATAGCTGATAGCTGATAGCTGATGGCTGACGGCTCTCCTTCTCCGGCGGAGTCGCTGACCATTGTCCTCAGTTCGTGGCGCACAGGAAGACCAAGCCCGCCTGTGGCGCGACGGCCTCAATGTCGTCGTACCGATGCACTTCGACCACATCGGCAGACTTCGCTTCGACGCGGTACCGTTTCGTGAGGGTGCCACCAAGTTCAGGCGCCCCGAATAACCACCGAAACGTGTAGCCGAGCGTCACTTCCCGGCGACGGGGCTCCGGCACCACGTAAGCCAGCAACGCAGTCTTGCCCCATACGAAGTCGAGGGCGGGCGCTTGGCCCTCGGTAGCGGTGTCGAATTCCGCTCCCATCACCCAGAAGTTGTCCACCCCAAACGCAGTCTTGAGGCAGTCTTCGTCGAGCACGCCCACCTGCGTGTACTTAAAACGATCGATAATGCGCGGGTGCTGACGGAGGGTCGCAAACACCGGGTAACTGACGGCCAGAGTGTTGGGCGTTTTTCCGACCGCCTTCTTGATAGTCGTCTTCTGCGCCTCTACGGCCGAGACCGGATCAGAGTTGATGTAGTCCGACCATTGGCTGGTACCGGAAAGCGTCATGCTCGGCACCGCGCCACCAAACACGAGAGTGGCGACGCGGATCTCCAAGTCCAGCAGCAGCGCATCGGTCAGATTCTCGGTGGTGGTGATATCGAGATCGGTTCCGGATGCGTTCGCGACCTCTTCATCCGAGATCTTGTCCTTAAGACTGTGATCGTCACAGAAGTAAGTATTGTTGGAGAGCGACCAGGGAGCGATCTCCCGCGCCTCCGCTCCCGCGTGCCGTATGGTCTCGTATGGCCGGAAGCGTTCTCTACCGAACACCCAGTAGCGTCCGGATTGCTTTTGTACCGGCACCGGCGGGAACAACCGCTCGGCGTAATAGTCGTCGTTCTTATAACCGACGCTCACGTTGTTGAGCGGCTGGTCGAGATATTGCAGGCTGATATCTGCCATCTTTTCCTCAAGAGCTTTCAGCCATCAGCTATCAGCCATCAGCAAGAAAGAGCGTTCCCTTTTTGCTGAGAGCTGAAAGCTGAGAGCTGACAGCTTTCTCGGCGGTCCTCGCGCGCGGTCGAGGAACTCAAGCCCTCACGCCCCTGCCAGCCGCCGCAAGCCTTGGGCGCTACGGAAGAGCCATCAGCCATCAGCTCTCAGCTTTCAGCAAGAAGAGCTTTCAGCCATCAGCAAAGAAAGGCGTTCCCTTTCTTGCTGCGAGCTGAAAGCTGACGGCCTCTTTGCTGAGGGCTGATCGCTGAAGGCTGACAGCTATCCCCGCGTTACATTTTGCCCTCGCTAAACCCGAGGTTCACCTGCACGATGTCGTTGACGTTGGTGACACCGTGCAAGGCAATACCAACCGCATAAAAGGCCGATCCCGACGCAATTCCGGAAGTGGCAAGGCTCTGGACCCGGCCGTAGTTGTCGGCAACCACCAGCACATCGCCCTGATTGATGGGCGCCGCGCCGCAGATGCAACGAGCCACCCCATTCACCTGAAGAGTCATCCCGCGGTTGGTCAGGTTGTAGAGCTGAGGCGCGGTCCCGGTCACGGTGGTCGGGTTGGTACCCTGCGACACGAAGTAATTAGGCTCGACGAAGTGCTCGGTCAGCACCCCCAGAATTCCGGAAGCGTTTTGGGCACTTGGAACCGCTGCATAGTGAGCCTTCTGCGTTGAAGTGTTCACCGAGGACTTCACCATCACGCTGAACTTATTTACTCGAATGTTGGCGTCGGAGCGAAATCCGAGGGCCAACCCGTTAACACCTGCCATGTCTTCCTCCAAATGGATTCGATCTTGGATCCTGAAGAATTTTGGATTTTGGATTTTGGATTTTGGATTGAAGACCTCTGCAATCCAGAGTCACCGCCCAAATCCAAGTTCCGCTCTTCAATCCAAAGTCCATTAAATCGAAATCCAAGAATTCCTCGTCTTCAAATCCAAAATCCAAAATCCAAAATCCAAAATTCCCCCGTCTTCAATCCAAAATCCAAAATCCAAACTCCAAAATTCCTCTCTCTTCAATCCAAAATCCAAAATCCAAAATCCAAAATCGGATTACTGAGTTACGCCCCCAGCGTCCGTTGTTCCGGCCGGGGAGCCGATCTCTCGGCGGTGCACACCGTGGTACCGCCGTTCCAGTTCCTTGTCGCCTGCCAGCACGCGCTTCAGAGCCTTGGCGTAGCTGAGGCCTTCGTCTTTCATCAGGTTTCGCGTGCGGATTTCGATTTCCTCGTCCACGTTGATATCGCCTACTGAGCCGATCCCTTGCGAGCCCAGGCGGACCACCGGAACTGCCCGCTTCACGAAGTCGGCGAACTCGGACGGGCGCTCCAATGCGTCGCGGAAGAAGAACTGGCGGTCGCGCGGAAGGATCTTGCCCTCTTGCACTGCTTCGTCCAGCTTCTTCTCCGCGTCCTGGACAGCAATGTAATCGGCGAGCGTAATCTTGTTGTCTCGCGCCAGTTCCATCGCGCGGACCTGGTTCACCACACCGTCTTTGACCGTTTCAAAAAGCCGCACGACGCGCGCGGAAACCGTGCTCTCGGTTTCCACCGCCTCTGCCAGAGCGAGGCGTTCCCGAATGGCTTCCGGCGAGGATCCGGGCATGCCGACGCGCTCCGCGAACAGGCGGCTGGCACGCTCCGCCAACGCTTCCGACAACACCGACTCCTCGAAGAGGTTATCGAATTCACCCTCGTCGAGGCGTTGCTTGACATAATCGCGGAACTCGCCGGCGTCCATATAACCCACCACGTCATCGCCGTCAAAAGCAGCGTGATGCCCCGCCAGCGATCCGTCCTTCAACTTCCGCACCGTTAGTCTCTTCACTTTGTTTCCTCCTTCATCACAAAAACCGGGGTTCGGGTTTCGGGTTTCGGGGTTCGCAGAAAGACTACGACCGGGAGCTTCCTCCGCGAATCCCAAACTCCGTTCTTTCTTACCCTGAGTCCCACTTGTTTCATCACTGAATCCCCCATCAGGGTCTTCCTCTGCGAATCCCGAACCCCCAATCCCGAATCCCGCTTGTCCCACCCCCGCCCCGTCGAGATCCGTCAGCATGATGGGGGGCAACTCCTCGAGGAATGGATGGTTGGTAAGCGCGCCGCTGGTAAGCGTGGCTCCCTGAGGCTGGCCCGTCTGCTTATCGTGGTAACCCCAGTCGATGGCAGGCGAGAAGAAACGATAAGCCCCTTGCTGAATCAGCCTTTCGGCTTCCGGGGTCCATTCCACCAGGGCCGACAAGACGTCCGCCCTCGCAGCTCTATCCACAGATTGCGCAGATTTAACAGATTCAAAAGAAGAAGCTGTTCTTTCAATCTGCCCAATCTGCGTAATCTGTGGATAAAGTCCCGAAGCCGACGACGGACCACTGATCACCGACAAATCGTGCATCCAGCCTGCTGCCGGTATGGGCCCACCATGCGCTACTTCGGGTGTCTCGCTGGCGTGCTCGTAATCGATTACGATCTGCTCGTTCTTGCGTTTGCTGAAATTGAGCACCATGGCCGCCAAGTCTTCCGGCGTGATCTGGAATCTGCGCCCGTGCTTCACCCAGGAGCCTGTCACCGCGATGGGAATCTCATAAAGCCTCTTGCCGTCGCGCAGCACTGGCCTCAGCCTCGCGGAAAGGAGGGTGGCGAAATGTGACTCGGGACTCGGGATTTGGGACTCGGGACTCGCAGCAAAGGCGGTTTTCGGGATTCGGGTTTCGGGGTTCGCAGACAAGGGACTCCGAACTTGGGACTCGGGACTCGCAGCAAAGCCGGGTTTCGGGGTTCGGGCTTCGGGGTTCGCAGACAAGGCACTCCGGACTTGGGACTCGGGACTCGCAGAGGCCCGGATTCGCCCGCTTTCTGTTCCGTAATCCCGTATTTGTTTTCTCGTCGATGTCTTCATTTTGCCTTTACCCTTTGCCTTCCACCTTCTGCCTGCTGCCCTCCGCCTATCCCCGAAGAGGAAAAAGGAAATGGGCGACTGTCCTGTCCCAGGGCTTGCGCCCTGGGCTAAATTCTTACGCCGCTCCGCGGCTTCCCAACTGCTTACTGCCTACTGCCTTCTGCCTTCTGCCTTCTGCCCTCTGCCTTCTGCCTTCTGCCTTCTGCCCTCTGCCTTCTGCCTTCTGCCTCAGGCCGTGCCGGCGCCCCTTCCCGCGACGTCTTCCGACCCGGAGCCTTCGGCGACCGTCTCGCCGCGGATGGCCACCAGATCCCTGGGACCTTCGTCGGGCAGCGCCAGCTCCGAGCGGAGGAAGCTGCGCAGATTCGACTCCGACACGACGAGCCCTGCTGTCGCCAGCTTGGTTAACGCCTCGGTGATAGCGCCCAGGCTCCGGGCCTGCACGTTCGCCACCACCAGACGGGGCAGGGGCGCGCCTTCGCCAAAGTTGTAGTCCACCAGGCGCCGGACGGCCGTACTTTCGATCACCCACGCGACCTGGTCGGCGAGGTTCTGTAGCGCGAGCAGGAAGAAATCGCCGTGTTCCTGGCCCAGCGACCGCGAACCGTGCTGTGACGTTGTTCCCAGGTCCATGAAGAGCGCCAGCGCCGCGCGCGAAATCATGATGTTGTGGTGCTCGATCGACGGCATCGCTTCGCGCAGGTGGCCCTGATAGCCTACGATGCGAAAGCCGCTCGACGGATCCCCCGGCGGCTCCACGGCGCCCGTCGCTTCGTGGGCCGCGAGTTGGGTGACAAAGTTGAACGCCGCGTCGCGGTCCTCTTTGGAAAACCCCGGCGGCAGCTTCCATACCGGCACGCCCAGCGCGTTGCGCTCGCAAGCGATGGCGTCGACGCGGTAAAGCTGGCTCTTGACGTACCAGTGCGGATACATGGCCCGCTGCAAAGCGATACCCCAAAAGTTGGCGCCCTCGCGGTTGAGCGTAAAAAGCGCCATCTTGTCGGCCGGCAGCAGAACGTTCAAAAAGCGTCCGCCACGATACCCGTACTGTTCGAGGGCCAGCAGCGTTTCCCCGTCGGCTTCCGTGTGCCAGCGATAGAAGGTCAGCGGCAGACGGCTGGCGAGCTTGCGCAACCGTACCCGGTCGCCGTCCACTGTCCACACTTCCTCGTGGACCGCACATCCGAAGTCGACCATGAGTAGCGCGTTGCGGACCACCTCGTCCCAGTTCTGAGTAGCCCATCCGCCCGTCGAGGTGCGAAATTCCAGACCGCCAAAGAGGTTGTCTTTGACGAACTGGGCAACCTCCTTCGCCTTCGCCTCTGTGTTCTTGCCCGCGCCCGTCGACGAAACGGGATTCGGGGTTCGGGTTTCGGGATCCGCAGACCCGGCTGCCGACTTCCCCGGCACCACCTCCCACTTCGCCGACTGCACCGGCAACTTGCAAGCGGCCAGCGTGGCCCGCACCTGCGCGTCGCCGCGCCGCATCTTCTCGTAGGTCCGAATCGCCGCCAGTCCCAACAGTTCGCCGTTGTACTCGCCCAGATCGCGCAGAAAGCCGGAAGTGATCGCCGTACCGGCCACCCCAAACACCTTCGCCAGGTCCCCGCGTCCCGCGGCTATCGTCACGCTGCCCGGCGTCGGCGGAGGAACGGGCAGGATCGTCGAAGGATTGGGAATCAACGGTGGAGAACCGGGGTTCGGGGTTCGGGGTTCGGGGTTCGCAGAAGAAGCGGGATTCGGGTTTCGGGTTTCGGGTTTCGCGGAGAAGAACTCCGGATTCGTGTCTTTCTGCGAACCCCGAACCCCAAATCCCGAACCCCGTTCTTCTGGGCGAACCCCAAATCCCGAACCCCGAACCCCGT
>Ga0209039_10001488_pt1 | contig 21750 bp, 16 predicted proteins | sample BogFormECP12_OM1_FD_188238 | JGI IMG/M metagenome (GOLD analysis project Ga0209039, IMG submission 188238) | Bog forest soil microbial communities from Calvert Island, British Columbia, Canada - ECP12_OM1 (SPAdes) (version 2) | ecosystem: Environmental > Aquatic > Freshwater > Wetlands > Bog ...
GAAAACATGAAAAGGAATGCCACGACTTGCCTACTGCCGTGGGATTTCTCGTGCGAAACTGGTGTGCAGGGATTTTGTCGCTCATGAAGACTCAGATGGTGTTTGGACAACTTTACACTAAAACGAGATAATTGTTAAAATGCGGTATAAGGAGAAAAAAACACAATTCAAACAACCATTTCTTCGAACTTATTATTCTGAGATCTCAGTAAGACAACAATTTTCCCTCACTTTATGCAAAAACAACATTTTGCTATCATTGTCAGCCAATTATTCTTTACGATTCAAGTCGTGCCACCGAGACCGTCATTGGCAATTTAAGCACGGAGCAAATAAACGCTTAAATGCGCATCCTTGAAGTAATGTATGAATAACCTCGAATGTTGGAGAAAAGTAGTTGCATGAAATGATGCGGGTTTGGATGAGGGATCGATTGCATCGCACAGCCCCTCGTCGGTGTGGGTATGATGCTCGTGTCGTGTATGCTCGTTGCTTCTTGTATGCCATTGCTTGCCGTGGCCGGCACGAGTCAGAATGAATTTCAAGCAATAACGCCAGTGCCGCGCTCCGCTGATGCACCGGGCAGTAGCGATCAATCAGGGGACGAGTGGCCAATGTTTCACTCGGCACTCAACCACACGGGCGTGGCCACGACGACGTCGGTGAAGTGGGCGGGACCATTGTGGAATTACACCACGGGCTATGTCGTGGAATCCTCTCCCGCCGTCGCTTCATGCGGGTAAACGGTTCTATGAAAAGTATTCAAAAACTTTTCTAGGCTGGTGCCCGTGTTGCCCAGGTGTCCATCTGCTTGAAAGAAGTTAACGCCGTTTTTCCTTAGCTGATTAGCAGCTAAAGCCTGCGAGATGATGAAAACGTCGCTTTACAAGTTGACTGCTTGTACAAGTCTCAGCGACTTCTCCTTGTTCATTTTAGGGCATGCGTGGCACTTCTGGATATCACCATATAGTTCATCTAATTTTTCAATGATTGCCATCCGTTATTTGATCGAATTTAACTCCACTAAATACTCGCATAGAAGCATGATGCGATCGAATTTAACTCCAGAATTGATAAGAAGTATCTATTTAAATAATTTAAAAATGGATTGATAGATGTCAAATTATCGGAGATCGATAGGCTTGGGTCATATTTCGATTGTAAATAAACGAACATTACCGGTTACTCTAAATAATGGCTTTTTTGCAACTACCGGGTCCATCGGGGAAAAATGGGATCAAACGTTATCAAATCTATTCGCGGACGTGCTTAGAACACGCGTTAATGATTTAGTTTTTTTTCAAATTGTAAAGACAGATAACGAGCCAGCTAACTATTTGGAAAAAATAATGGAGACCGACAAGCGCTTGCAAAAAATGCAAGAAGATAACACTCTGAATCGAATTATAGAACCGTATGGATTCACTGGCGTGTTCAAGGTTAAAAGTAAGCCATTTTGGGATTTACATCCGATAAGTCTCGGTGAGAACATGGAGGTCGAGAGTGATTATTGTATCAGAATCTTACTCGAACCCGTAAAATACCTTCCATTCGTCGTACCAGAAGGAAGAGCTTTTGATGATAATAGTGATGCAGGAGACTTGTGGAACCCGAAGTTCAAGAAGTCGCTCGGGCGGGGCCGTAGTTTAACACCGACCACGCCTGAGGAGGATATGAAACTTACCAGGTTAATCTCCAAAACAAATGATTTCGAGATAAATCTACAGGTTGAAGACTACCCAGGGAGAAGTAACTCTCCAATATCGATCGATCAACGACTTCACCAAGATACAAGTAATGTTGATGAGTATAAACCTAAGTCGCTTAAAGAGATTGATTTGAATAACATAGCACTTGTCCGAGAAGGTAAAGTGAAGTATGAGAAGACGTTAGAAGCATGGCTCATGGAAAAGATAGACACCGGTTATCCAGGATTGAGAGATATACTCGGTAGCGAGAAAGATATAAAATGGTTTGGAAATTATCTAGCTTTTGGTTTTGGTGGAAGCAATTTTGATGCGATGGTTATCCACGAGCGAGATATAGGGGAATACAAGGCACGATACAAGATTAGTTTAATCGAATTAAAAAAGGACACGGTAGGCGAAGGAGATATTAGACAAGTCTTGGAGTATTCAAAATGGGTTTCCATGTTCCTCGCGGGTGGTGATATCAGCATGATCCAACCCATACTTATTGGAAACAAGATAAAAGACAACGCGCTCGAACTTGCAAAATCCTCTGCTTTAACTCGCAGACCAAAGCTTGTGGAATACTACATCGAGAACGAACGAATGGTGATCAATCCGGTTTTCAATCCGGACCCGGAATTTTATTAAAAATGTTGAGTGATTAATTCTATTCTTCTATTATTTTTAATTGTTCAGTAAAAGGCGTGACGGTCGCTGTGGAAAGGCATTCTTTTATGGATATAGCAATAGCTTTACTCAATCGAACAGGAACGGCGTTTCCAATTTGCTTTAGTACTGTACTCTTCGGCCCTAGAAAAACGAAATCATCTGGGAAATCTTGCAATCGGGCCATCTCCCTTGGAGTAATGACCCGATCTTGATTATAATGTATGAACACGGCACCGTGATTTTCTTTAACAGTTCTTGATGGTTGATCGGGCACCAATCTCCACCAGGCATCACTATATCTTTTATAAAGCGTTTCGCCAGGTTTGACCTTAGCCAGTCTCTTCACGAAGGCAGTGGCGTGTTCTGTAAATTCGTGATTAGCTATTTCTCCTTCTCCTATATTCTCCAGATCCCCTATCGCTTCTTTAACCGTCCGAGGATTGGTGATCAAAGGTTCCGGGAAGGAATAGGTTCCTTGCAAATCATTCCTGATAGCAGCAATGAAAATACGTTGCCTGCTTTGCGCGCTTCCATATAAAGTCGCATTCAATACTTTGTAAGTTGGTGTATACCCAAGTGATTCAATTTCGCTCTGAATCAAGGGAAGTAATGGCACGAGCACGGATTCTACATCTTGTTTTAGATCTGGATAAATCTCCTTTAGGCCGGTATATTCTTTTTCCTCATCGTCAATTAACTCGCGTTGAGCACAATATCGTTTAAGATCCTTGTATCGCTGGATTTTCTTTAAAGTATCCTTAAGAAACTCGATTTCTTTTTGAGGGAGATCAGGCGGAATAACTCTCATGGAGACTAGCCCCTTGACATTTTCCATCACGAACATGAGAGGTTTGATCATTTTAACGATTTTTAGATACTCCCGGTATAATTGGCTTCGAGAATCTAACGGGTCACGATTACCCGCTATGGAGAAACCTTGACAAGGGAAACCGCCAATTATAATATCCACGTTTTTTTCCTTATGCAATTCATAAATCGCGTCTTGAACATCTAAGCTCCGGATATCACCTTCAATAAGTCGAGATGAACGATGATTTTTCTCATACGTCCTTGCTGCAGGTGACCAAATCTCGACTCCACCAATCACCGAGAAGCCCGCTTGAGTGAATCCCAGGCTCATCCCTCCCGCACCAGCGAATAGATCCAGAACCGTATAAGGATTTTCTCCCTTTTTCATCGAAGCTCATCCTTTTCTTTATTATACATGTTCACATGTAATTTCCAATATTTAAACGATATGAGGTTAACAAAATTGAATAATTCGGTCAAGACTCATGATTCAACCCCATTGTGTCGTTATATTATTATTTTTCACGACTTAAATTTAATAGTTACTGATTAAGCGTGCGATATGCCTTTAAAGAAAAATGTCGCTATCCCAACATACTTGATAAAGACCTCAATTTTGTCGGTCTGATGGTTAACTAATTTTGCTTAGAATGGCAAAAATGACCGAAAAAACACTTCAAAGAAATTTATTCAGTTTTTAAATGCTTTTCAAATATTTCTTGCGACTTCTTCCGTAATTCATCAATTGTTTCTTTTATTTCGCCATCCAAGAATAACTCATTAATTAGATCGATCATTGTAAATTTATGGATAAAATCAAGAGAATCAGCTCCCATTAAAAAATTCCAACCACTTTGTTTCAATCTTGTTATTGCATCATTTTTTCTAACATCATCTTCTGATAATACGAGATATATTGGAAACATATTATTTTCTTTCAAGATTTCTCCAAAATCTGCATCTTTTTCTATTCTTGAATGGTCATTCGGCATAAATGTATATTTTATTTCAATAGCTACTCCCCTATAATCGATATTAGTATTCGATAGATTTTTTATTACCTTCCGCATTCGGCTTTGAATTTTTTCATTTTCTATGTTATCGAAAATTATTTCACAATCAATTCCATAAGTTCCGCCACGTTTTCGCGTACCTGGTTTGGATTTATCAAATGGTTTTCTTGTTTCTTTACTATAAACCCCTTTCAATTCCTTATCTTTTGCCTTTGTTATATTTTCTGTTATGTTGCTACCTAATAGCGCATGGACAATGCATTTTCTTACCGTCTTTTCAAAAAAAAAGCCCAAAGTCCTTCCTTTGCTTATGTTAATACTTGTAAAAGCTCTAATTATTGCCCATTGCGAAGCCTCAAATCCTAAATAGCTAAAAGATATATCATTTTTTATTCTATCTTTCATAACCCGCAAATATTCATCATTAAGATTCGTTTCTATCTTAGAAATTATTACTGAAATGCATTTCTTGAGGTCTTCTTTTAAGTTTTTAATTAAATCAGCATTATTATGAGATTCTTCCTTTTCATTCTTTATAGAACCCATAAGATCCAAATGTCCTATTTTATTTTAGAGCCTTTATTGATGAAATTAATCAATTATTACCATAATTGGTAATTAATTGCCATTTTCAGTAAATAATTATCTTATTTTTACGAGCGTTATCACTTTTTATGAAATTAGAAGAATTTGGCAAAGCGATATCAAATGGGAAACGCATAAAATTACTTTCCATTTTATCCGCGGGTTTTGAATTATCTCTTGAAGATTGCTTTATTAAGATGGTAAAGCTTTTTCCCACGATACATCGTGAGAGTGTGTACCGATATTTAGAACTGTTGACAAATGTTAAAATTATAGAAAAGAGATATAATCAAGAACTAAAATTGATTACCTATTTCCTTCCTAAAAAAAGTTTATCGGTCGATTTTTCAAAAGAAAAAATAATTTTTATAGACAGTTAAGAGTTTAATTATACACATGCTTTCAAAGCCCAGCTTAAAATAATTTCATCAAGCTCGGTTCTTTAGACGAAATCTTTCCTTTTTTTGCCATTTCAATGCTATCATTCGCCACTTTGTGATAATCTGGCGATAATTCAATACCGATATACGAATGCCCAAGATTTTTCGCTACAATTAATGTTGTTCCCGTTCCGCAGAAAGGATCAAGCACTACACCACCTGGTGGGCAAGAAAATTCAAGTAATATCTTGATCAAGGCTTTTGGAAATACCGCAGAGTGTTGACTAGCAGATCGTTCAATAGGGATAGACAACACGTCTCTTTTTAATTTTCCATCAGGTTGCTCTTTAATGGCGTCCATATTTACAAAGTAATACTGCTCTTTTGTGAAATGAAGCACATATTCATAGGCATGAGCAAAACGATCATGAATATTCGTATAATTTCCTGCATTCGGTTTAAACCATATCAATTTCTCTCTAAAAAACCAGTTTTGTTCTTCTTGCATCCTTATGATCATTCGTTCAGGAAGGAGCAATTTTTGTTTTGCTTTTAACCATTCCAAACCTAGAGCTTTAGACCAATTCCTTTGAATTTTACATTTATCTTGAATATATTCATTTGATATCCCATGATCGTCATCTTTTGAAGAAATCCACGTATGCTGCCTACATCTTGTCCAGTTTGATACCCATACATCATCAATTATTATCCACAAATTTCCTTTCGGCGTTAATTTTTCTTTTACAAGAGCAAAGATCTTAACCAATTCGTCGACATAATCAAAAGGGTTCTCCTCAATTCCAATTTGATCATCGATTCCATAATCCCTACATCCCCAATATGGAGGTGAAGTAATGCACGTGTCAATCGAATTATTATCCAATTCTTTCAATAGATTACGACAATCTCCGAGAAGGATTTGGTTCTCAAATTTTACCATGATTTAATCATACTATTCTAGTTGTAAATAGATTTTTAATATTCCTTATTATACCATTAAGCCAGGAAAATTCCGAAGACACTCTATTTTACGGTATAGAGAAAAGAAGTGCAGTAAAGTGGTTTTATCGAGATGTTCGTGTATTGCCATTAAATATGGCAAAAGTTTTCTTAAAAAAGTTAAGAAATGCATTGCTTATTCCTTCTTTATGGTCATCTCGTGATTCTTCTTCGTGAACGTGAAAATGCCGCTCACGAACGAGTCCAGCGTGCGCTCGTGTTTGAATTTCCAGACAATACTTCTAACGGGAGGATCTGATATACATTTTCCCGGTTGTTATTAGTTCCCTTGAAATAACCAGGATAGTAATACAACCAATTATCTACCGTTATTAATGATTCCGTGACATCATCGATGGTGCAATTGTCATCCTCATCATTCAGCGCTTCCAAAATATCTTTCTTTGTCATGTACTCTCCGGAAGAAAGTAATGCCCAATAGATACGCTGCACGATGTCATTCCTCGTGGAAATTAATGGATGACCGGCAATGATATTGTCCGACATCACTTGATATAACATAGCGGTGGCAAATTTACCAGATTTCACACGATGCATCTTGTGAAATTGCTCTAAACCTGCTTGCATGGCTGTTGTGAGGTGATTAAGATCAAGCATATTTGCATTGGTCACGTCTACGCATGTCATAACGCCTTCATGAAATGCGAATTTATCGAGCGTCTCGTGAATTGTTTCACAACGTTCTCCTACGTGATCCGGTAGCAAAATCTCGTGTACGGCCAGGGATAATTTGATGTCTGGGCTGATTCCCGCTTCCTTATCGATGCGTTTAAAGATAAACAATTCTTGCGCCCCAAACTCGAGAACCCCACGCAAATTAATTGGACGATCTTCGTGGAGAAAGGATATGTGAAACTTTCGCGCTGGTCGTGCCATTGTTTCACCTCTAATTTAGAAAATCATCTAACCGCTGATTTACCCTCGCATCACCACCTTTCATAAGGTGCGCAGCCATGGAGGGAAGTATTTGGATAACTTTCTCCGTGGTTTCGTAATTTATGAAGTTCGTAATGAACCGCGGCATTGATTCTGGTTTCGTGTATTGCTTACGTCCGTGGTAGAAGCGCCCATCAACGATGATCACAATTCCCCATTCATCATCTCCTCGCACAAGTCTCCCGATGCCCTGCTGGACTCGGTTTAACATGAAGCGTTTCTGGGATCGCCATGCATCGTGGACTTTTTTTCCCTTCCCCTTGAGCTCATCGGGGTTTTGCCTCTTGAATGGTAATGCGTCGATGATCAAGAAATGTAAATCCGTAACATTTGCTCCTTCCCATAACTTACTGGATGCGGTTGCAATAATAAGATTCCTACCTTTCTTTACCTCATCCTCGATAAACCGTTGATATGTTGATAATTCCCCATCCAACAAATCATCTGGCAAGTTTGTAACTCGTGTTGCAGTAACTTCATCATTTTTCAAGCGGTTGAACACGGATAATGCATCAGTGCCATTCTGACACAAAATCATAGTTACCGTATCAACAGTGCTGACCAGTTTTGCAATAATATCATTTGCTGCATCGCGGAATACGCTGTAATTTGCCATATCTGCTTTCCCAAGAAAAGGTCCATCGATCAATGCATAGACTGGGCGGTGTTCAAACCGTTTTTTAAAATATGGACTATCGATCTGGCAAGCAGGCCGTACGATGAGATCTCCAAAACCGCAATCTCGAACGTGATCGTGCGCATCCTCAATGGTCGCGGAAATCAAGGCAATTGAAGTTTTCCCATTGTGCTTGTATTGCTTGGCGAATTTCGTCAAGTAAATTTTTCCATCCTTTAGTATAGCCTTATCATAAAAACTTAGATCTCTCGCTACCTTTTCATCTGATTTTTTCGCATTTGACTTGATTCCTTGCAGTATTTTAGTTACCAAGGCAGCGGGAGGAGTCCTGTTTGCTGATGTGTACTTTGTGACCATAGCTAGATCTTGTGGAGAGACTAAATTCAACGCGTGAATATCCTTAAAATCAATCGTCTTCCGAGAATGATTCTCGATGACCGAGGGATACCCGTGGCTTTCATCGATTATCACTGCATCAAAATTGTTTATAAAAGAAGGAATGGACACAGGAATATGATGAACCGTGAACACGATTTTGGAATCATTACAAGCGGCTTGATTGGAAACTATAAAACAAGATTGTTCCATGCATGTTTTAGCCTCCATATTGCTGCAAGTCTCTTTTGCCAATGGGCACTTTCGCATAGCTTCTTGATACAATGGGTGCGTGAATCCATACCAGACTGGCACGGGGCTTGCAAAAACTGATGCAGCTTCCTTCTGCAGATTTGAATCCAGTTGCTCATAACTCGGGACAGCTATCAAGACTCGTTTTTCATCATCAGTTAGTTTCTTAGCCGCTGCTAATTCCACTGCCGTTTTTCCCATGCCAGTTGGACCTTGACCCACTTGGACAGTTCCGGGAATGCTCAAGGAACTGTAAATCGTCCTCACCATGTACCGTTGGTCCTCATAAGGTATTGCATCAGGATGTACAGCACTAACGATGATCTCAAGATATTCTTCCTCATTCGGCATGCTCGCTCACCTTACAAGAATAATGGCCTTATAATCTGCCTCGGCCAAGGAGACTTGACAAGCCCACAGAATTCTGCAAGACGATGTGCAAATTGGAGCGGAGCAGGCAACTGGTTTCCGCGTATAGATGACCAGTTCATGCGGGTGAACGCGATAATGGCGCGTGCCAAGCTCGCCTTAATGGTAGGTAAATCTTCATCAAAATCGTGCCATTCAATGTTGTACAATATGGGGCGAGCCATTCCGCCAGCGGTTACTTCCGTCGAAGCCACGACGAAACTCGTCGGTCTGTGATAGTCAAGGATGCTCAAATATTGCTCGATATTTTCATCAACGAAATCGAACGTGTCTCCTTTGAAGATGCGAATCGGGTAAGATTTGTTGGCAGTGACGATCATACCCTTGACGCTTGCCGATTGCAATGCTTCCGAGAAAAGATTGATTTCGTCCTCAAGACCGTATCTAGTGCCATCACGTAAGATGATCACCCGTGAAAACGGCACTTGGCGCGCTTTTAAATCATCTATAAGCGTGCTTATCGCCGATGTCGCGCTCGAGAAATCATCTCCGAGCTTTGCATCCAGATCCGTCGTGCTAGCGCCTAGATATTCGCCCTGGTTCGAGAAACATGCGGTCGCGGCTGTAACCGATGGTGCTTCTCTTGTGTTATCGACGAACCGGTCAATACCAATGAACACGGTTTCTTTAAACGTCATAGCCTTCGGAAATAAGTAGGGAAAACCACCCATCTTCGCCACCATTTGTAAGAATAATGGGTTCACATAATCCCATTCGATATTCTTTGCATTCTTAACCTTGTTCTCCAATAATTGCTGGGTTGGAATTTCCTTCCGGATCACGAGATCGCGCTTCAATGTGGCATACCATTCATCATTCGACACGGGGGAGATCCACGATAATATAGTCTTATCCTGAATGGCTTCCGCTTTATTCATGATGAAGTTCTCATAGTCTCTGAGGTATGGCTTTTTACCTTTTGCGAGCGTGGACGAAAACGGCTGTTTATCGACTTTCAGTGGCAATTTGAACTTTTTAGCCACACGCACAAGGGTACTTGCAAACTTTTGAACGATATCAACATCAGCGACATCATGGCACAAGATTATATTGTCCCATTCCGGACAGGTTGCCAGTTGTCCTTTGGCGAAAAACATCTTGAAGTCTGCTTCTGACTTGATATCGAGGGATTCGGAGCCCATGACAATCTTGGGATTCCAAACTTCGACGTTTACGGGAATAGGATTATCAACTAAGCCGTTCTCTATTGCATATTTGATGAACTCGAGAATCAAGAATGCCTTGGATGCGGGATCTTTCTTAGCAATATCTGCTGCTTTTTTCGATATAGCCGAGCTTACCGATTTCAATTCCTTCGGCCCTGGGGTCCGTGAAATTAGAGACGGGACAAGCAGCGTGCCGTTTCCGGACATCGACACGACGACCGGCTGATCTGGGTCTGATACATCATACCCGTGCATATTTATGTAATCCATAACAGACGTGACCCCGTCTTCAAGCGTGGCTTCAGAGATGGAACGAGAAGGATCGATCATCTTGACCTTGTAATGCCGGTGTTCCATTTCACCATCACTGTTCATTGTCTCGTAGGTCGCCCGCACACCTTGACCAAAGAAAAAACCGACGTCTGCTGGTGTTAGTTCATGCCACGAATTGAGGTCCTTGTTCTTTACAACGCGGTTAATCGCATCCATCACGGTCTCTTTCGAGATATTTGATGCGGCAGTGTCGACAAGGAGGAATGCATCATTCCGGGGCACATCGATGACGGTGCGGATCGTGAACCCTTCAATGATCGAGAATCCACTCCCTAGCTCTTGCTCGTTCTCAAGTAACCAGAAGAAATCTCCATCTGAGTGATACTTTCGAGACCAGAGCAAGTTAGCCACGCACCTGTTCAAGAAATATTTAAAGTAATCCGATGTATCTTCCGACAACGTGATTTCTTTTTCTTCGACGATCTTTGATTTGACGTCCTTTAAGAAGAAGAAACTCACGTGGAAACTTGGCTCCTTTTCTATCGTGCCTAGAGGTTGCTCCGAAATGATGTAGCCGCCTCGTGATGCTATTGTTCGACCAAACGTGTTCATATCGCGTGCCAATGCCGCAGCGAATCGTATGTTCACGATTTCTGCGTCATCCTTGACATCGATGCCTTGAATCACCGGCTCGACCTTGGTAATCCACAAGGTGGCCGGAATATTCTTATAGGGGAATTCGTTATTGTAATACATCGTTAATCACGAGGAATACTTGCAATCCATTACTCTTATGTTCATTTAAGCGATTTTCGGCAAGATATGAGGAATTTTCACCAACCTTGCCGTTTTTCCCAAGGATGGGTTCTTCGTTGAATTTAACAGCCCTGAACGCTTGGCTTCCTTGATGGAAACCTCGAATTGGTCTGGTTCTTTATAAAAGTGAAAGATGCCTAGAATCTCTAAATATGCCTTCACGGGGAATCGATTGTCTTCCGTGCTTCCACGACGCGAATACGTGGGGCGAATTTGAGGAAACCAGGGTTGTCCAGGTCTCTTTTTCAAAATTCCAATACGGTTGAATTGTACTACTTGTTTCATTGCAAATCTTGTCTCGGTTTGTATCGAGACCGTTTACGGCCTCTTCAGCAGTTTTGACGTGACGGTAATTATAAAGTATTTACCTTTATAATGATGAGATCAATATAGATCATCATTATCATGATACACGAAATCACGCTACCTTTTTTACCGAAGATGCGGATATTCATCACATGGCCGATAGGATCCAGATTTGTCCCATAGGTTTCGAGAAACCACGAGTCTTGCGAGGGATAGCGGATCACCCGTGTTCGATCGTGTATCTCTTGATTAGCGTGATCAAGAAGGAGGCATACCCCGATGATGAGCATTATGATTTGCACGACAAGCTTGTTCAATTGTCGACTGATTTTGCCAGCAAAATAGAAGAAAAATTAAAAAAATCAGGGACGTATATCCCCGAAATAATGGAATGCTCTTTCATCAATTACAAGGAAACTATCAAGGGATTGTGCAATGTCATGAAGGCTATTTTCAAGACTCACCCACGCGGTAAGAATTTGGAAGGGATCTGGATCAACATCGGGACGGCGACACCTTTACTCGCGACCGCGGCGAGTTACATTGCATCGTTTAAGACTGATATCTTGCACTTGTTCTACACGTCGGCAAGTCACTACACGATAAACGAGATTCTCAAGCCTGGAGCAAAGATCGAGGACATCGTGGCGCTGTACGAGGAAAATGGCTCCACATTTTCTTCAAAAGAGGGAAATGGTTATGGTGATGTTGAAATTCCCGTCGTGCCAACGGAACGCCTCTCGCACGACGCTGAATCCATTTTACTTGCCTTGTCAAAGCACGTGGATGCAGAATTCACGCCAGCATTCGTTAGCCAAACGGAAATTCTCGAAGCTTGCGGCGAAAAGATCACCCAGGCGCCCAGCATCGACGAGCGACGGAAAATCAAGATGAAATACCGGCGACAATTCGTCACCTTACTGGAACGTCACTTGATCGAGCCCGCAAGGAGCACGGGAAAGGAACGCAAGTACAAACTTACCGAGCTAGGAGTCGTCCAGGCGCTTATCCTGGAGTGCTTGACCGAGTGCGAGATCATGTAACGTGCATTTCTCCAGGGAGACATGTCATGAGAATCACAGATGCAGCCGGAAGGGAATTCAAAACATTTCCAAAAGACACAGTTCTTGTGTTGTCAATTCCCTATGCTTATAATCCTGCGAAATCATTTGCGCGCTCGGTAAAAATAGTGAAATGGCTGCGGACGACATTTAACATCCCCGTATTTTCACCCATAATGCACACCCATGCATATGATATGGAGTGCAAGAAACAAGACGCATCACACGATGATAACTATTATGATTGGGACATCGCGTTGTATGAAGCAATGAAACAAAAATCAATCTTCTTATTTACCCGCGATTGTGATATCTCAAAAGGTTGCATCCGAGAGATGGAATGGGCAAAAAAGAACGGCGTGCGGGTCTTGTTCATCGAAGAGCAAAACGATCTCAAGCTCCTTTGAAGGCGCATAAATTAGCGGATTCGATTATTTGACCATATTACCCTAAGAAATTCAGAAATTAATTGATTGATGATGAAAACTGTAAAAAAGTCCTATTTCGCGCCTATCGCGTTTCCCTTGCACAGGTCCATTGTTAATTATTCTGAATCATTCATCATCTACTTTTTCGTTTGACAGATCTTGCGATTTGGATTTGAATGAGTCTTGTCTCAATTCAAAAACCATCATGTTACCATTGCGGGTATTATTTTCTTTGCATTTTTCGAGAATATCATCAATTTCATTAATTTTATTTGCGACATTTTTCCCATGTTCCGTTAATGTAAAGGTCATTGCATCAGCATACCCGATTCCTTTAAGTAAACCTGCGTTGGCTAGCAATTGTTGCGCTTTAATCGCTGTTGAAGCATTCAGATGCAAATCCTTTCGAATATCCACTTTTCTACGGCCATCTGGATAATTGGAAAGATAAGCAAGGATTTCCAGGACACCCGCTGTTTTAAACAAATAAAAGCTCATTAAAATGCCAGTTTCGTGGTTTGTTGCTAATAATCGAAATTGTTGCTATTAAATTGACTTACTGTTTTCAAGACCATAATATGTAAAAAAGTTTTTATATTTCGATTTTAATTATCTGATTGGACAGAGTTCCAACTATTAGACAAAGTTCCAATCTTAATCATCTTGATCGATCGAAATCAATCAAGATCGATCAAGAATGATCTTTTCACATCTTTCCATTCATGTGAAAAGAAATTTTATAACAGAGACTTTAAATATGAATTTAATTAGAACTCACTTGGCGGTTATCAATTCCCCTAGTTCAGAAATCATGAAAAGGTAATAAACATGTTAAACAAAAACTCGATTGTAACCGAAGCTGATATTTTGGACATGATTCGGGAAGGCAGCGATGCCTTAAACATTCGCAACGAGGATGATTTTTCCGATGATGAGGAATACGAGGAATATGAAGCGCGGTGCGAGCGTGTTCGGGATACGATTTATGAAATCATCTATCGCCTCGACGGCCGTATGGTCGATATGGATGCATTCAACAAGATAATGAACTTCCTCGAAGCACATCCATCTCGGGTGCCCTCTCATTACATTAAGGAAATGTCTTTCCCTCAAGACACGAGCGTTGCTTGCATCGTGGATTTGCTTACCAAGAGCGAAACGAATCACTACGGGGATCCCGTGGTTTACATCTTGCTGTTAAAATGAAAGCAAAATAATAAATGTTTGATTTGGAAGGAAATAATAAAACAATCCATCCTCCATAGAGATGATGAGTAATATGGTACAAAAATCAATTGATGAGAAGAATAAGCTAATTACGACTTCAAGATTCATCAATGGAAAGGAATTCAAGTACTTGCGACCTATTCAAGTGAGAACCATTCCTTTGACCTATGGAAGTAATCGCGGTGTGATGCCCTCATTGAAATTAGAAGGAGTTTCGATCGAATATGAATCCCAACTTGAAAGAGATTTCTATTATATAATCGATCATGATCCAAATTGTGTCGATTTTCAACCGCAGCCGTGGGAACTCACCTATATTAATAAGGCCGGGAAGGAATGTACAATAGTTCCTGATTGTTGGGCGATTTTCAAGGATGGGACTCAATTTTTGATTGAAATTAAGCCTGAGGAAAAGTATAGAAAACTTCTCGAGGACGAAAACTGGAACCTGAAAGTAAAAGCAATTGAAGACTTGTGCAAAAAAATGAGTTGGAGATACCAAATCATCACGGACAAGAAAATTAAATGTGTACGGTTGGATAATATCAAAAATCTATTAAATGCGGCAAAACATTTCTCCCCGGTTAAGATTTGGAAGGACATCAGCTCATTCAATTCCCAATTGGAGCAGTTCTTGAAAGATTCACCTGAAAGATTCCTGGACATAGTGGATTTTTTAACTCCAATAGTTTGTCTTGAACGGGCGGAAGTAATCTCCTTATTGAAATATAAAATTTACAATTTTCAGCTGTTCATCAATTGGAATGTTCCTTTGGAGATCGCGGAGATTTCATTGCACGGAGAGTATCCACTCCCAACATACATGTTACCGGAATCTAATCAATATGGGAATAATGGCGGCGATGATCTCTCTTCCGATATATTACAAGATGAGCAATTTGTAGGGAATGAAAAAGATCGAGAAGTGTTTGAGGAAAGAATTAATCTCATCACCCCTATTGTAAACAAATTCGGAAAAAAAGCACCTAAATCAGATATTAAAAAATATTGTGATGAAAATAAGCAATCTTTTGCGAGGGTTTATCGATGGTATTTAAATTTTAAGAAAAATGGTCAGGATGCTTTATATTCGAAGAAGAATAGGAGACATGCGAAGAGTCATATCAAGGATCGACGAGTCGAAGAATTATTACAAGGGGCTATAGCAGAATGGAACACGGAGGAATGGCGGCAAATTAAGCCTGCCTATATCGATTTTTGCAACAAATGCAAGGACCTGGGATTAGTTCCAATATCCGACGAGACATTTAGAAGATGGATTCGACGATTGCCTGCGGTTGAAAGGAAAGGAAAATACAAACCAAAAACGCAAATTTTCATCGATCGAGGGTTAAAAGCTACCTATAATGAAGCCCGATACCCGTGTAGCGTTATTCAGATGGATCATACGGTTCTTGACATCAGATGTCTCGATTCATTTACAAAACAAGATTATGGCCGAGTCCATTGCACGATAGGGGTGGATACTTTTTCACGTTCTATCTGGACATTTTCAATATCGTTTGAAAGTCCAAACCAAGAAACGGTAACCAAGGCCATTTTAAAAGGACTTTCACCAAAAGAGCAATTGAAAGAATGGACAGTGTTTCAATCTGGATTGATAGAGAAAGGACTTGATCCTAATCAATATCATTATTCTTGCAGCGGATATCCGACGATGATTCAAGTGGATAATGGAAAAGATTTCCAAGCGGAATCAGTTAAAAATCTTTGTATGAGCTTGAACATCACGTTGGAATCCAGGCCAGTAAAGACACCGGAGTATGGTGGATTCATCGAAAGCATTTGGGACACGATAAACGATGCAATTCGAAATGATCAGCTTCCAGGATGTGTTTATTCGAAACCAAAGTCTAGGGAACCTTGCAAGCAACCCAAATTTCAAGAACCGCCCGGTTATGACGCGAGAAAAACATCCACCTGGACGATTGATCAATTCGGTGAATGGCTTTTTGCATATATTGTGACCCGGTATTCGGTCGATGCGAGGGCGCGTCAAAATCACTCTCCCGATGATGTTTGGAATGATGGATTAAGAGGCGATAATTATCAACCCTTAGGCGGCATGCCCCGATTGTTGCAACCTGAGGATTACAAAAAGTTGGATTATTTGAGCAAGATAGATGCAAATTGTATTCTTTCTGCGCGCGGGCTTCGATACAAGAACATGTTATATACGAGCGATTGGCTCATCGATGCAAGGAAGAAGAAAATCGTAAAAGATGGAGAAACGGTTGAATTCAAGGTTTCGCACGATGATATTCGAATTGTATGGATGTTAGATCCAGAGACAGAAACGATCGAAACTTTGGAGGCATATAACTACGATGGCGATGACAGGATTAAGAACTTTATATTGAAAGGGCTGGGTAAAATCAAAGGATATCGAGACTTTTTCATTTCATTGAAGATGGTCGAGTATGCAAAAGAAATTATCGGAAAATCGGATAAAGATATGAATAGCAGTTCTTCTGTAATGGACTTAATTACGAAGAAGCTTGCTGAAAAGGGGAAAATTAATAAAAAAGATGGTAGATTCATCCAAACACTTGCAAAAACGCAAGATGGAAAGGAAGAAATCAATCTTGCTGGAACAATTGCCCAGTTGGATGAACAAGGAATGGCAACTATCGGGCAATCTACATCTAAAAATACGATTATCGAAAGAAATAACACGAAAAACGGGGAAATCTCTCCAAAGGAATCAAGAAAAGGAGCTCCATCCTCTCCTACCAAGAACTGGTTTGAAGGAATAGACGAAGATCAAGTTATCCCTCTTCCGACTTCCTGGCAGGAAGCAAAGAAAAGTACCATTTTTTCGAAATATACAGAGGATGATAAGAAATGACACTTGTTTATAACCATTTAAACGAAGAAACAAACAAGATCATGGAGATAGTAGGTGGATTGGAGGAGAAGCAATCGATCGAATCGAAAAAAAAATGGACAAGGCAAACGCATTTTGTCTATCACGAAAATGCAAGATTAACCATCGATTGCGTGAACGATATCTTCGATCAAGTTACATCCGTCGAGAACACGAACGAATTAACCGAAATCAACAACTCGATTGCCATTATTGGTGGGACCGGTACTGGAAAGACGGAGACGGCACTTGAAATAATGCGGCAATATCCTTCCAGCTTCACGAATGAAAGGGAAACCGTTCCCATTGCTCGTGCTATACTCCGAGACGGGATCACGGGTTTGACAGGATTATATTATTCCCTCTTGGAAGCACTCGGTTCACCCTATGCATGTCCACCAGCTAATAAACGCACGGTTATCCGCGTTGCGCACCTGGAAAGTCAATTGCTCTGGGATGTAAAAGCAGCTGGTGTGAAAATCTTCATCATCGATGAGTTTCAGCACTTGCTCGGAAGGAATCAACAAGCACTTGTCAATCAATTGAAACGCACGTTACAATACTCGAAGATCGCATTTATCCCAATGGGAACATTTGCCATGCGAGAATTGTTGGAACTCGACCCCCAACTTGCAGATCGATGCGCGGTGAAACCATACACGAAATTTCATAACTGGAAAAGCGACAAGGAATTCCTAGAATTCCTTGCTGCCTATGAAAAATATTTACCTTTTCCTGAATCATCAAATTTAAACTCGCATAACATGGCAAACAAGATCTATGAAAAGATGATTCGTTTTGAAGACGCTGCAACTGGTGAAATTCTCACTTACGCTAAATTCAAGGATTGGGTAGACGAAAATAAGAAAAGAATCATAAAACAAGATCCTCGCGGTATTAAAGGATGGAATAGCATTTCAGTAAATGATGATCTTTATGATAATGCCTTGCTGGATGAACAAATTAAAAACTTTATAGATCCCGAGAATCAGCTCGCCATCAGGACGAATTTGCGCCACGTGGTTGAATATTTAAAGAAATTGACGCGCTTAGGCTTGGTCAAGAAAATAGACAGGATAACGGAGGAGCTCATCGATGAAACTCCCTTTTAATCCCTTGATCTTTCATCCTCCACCGAGTGAAGACGAAACAATTGGAAAATGGTTGGATAGACTGGCTGAAATCAACCATGTTCAATTTAGCGTTCTCCTAGAATATATTGGCCATATCGCCAAAACTCAAGATTTTTTTTCAGCACTTGGAGTCTTGGCGAGGATATCTAAAAGTGACATTTTAAAACTCGAGAACGAATTCAAAGACAGGTTCTGGGAAAGATCGAAGAGTTGTCCTATCAAGGAGTGCAATTATTCTTCAAAACTACCTTCCAATATTATCAAGCATCTATGGGGTTTTCATGGTTTAGGTGTTACGGTTTACAAATGCTCATACTGCGATTTTACGACAAAGACTAACCGTGCTTTAAACCAACATTTAGCTGACGTGCATGATGTGAATGTTATTATCTATAAATGTGAAATTTGCAACTTTGAAACTAAATCAAAAAAGACATTAAAAAGGCATAAAAGTTACAAGCATAATATCGATGTAAAATGGTATCCTTGCCCGCATTGTGGCCATAAGTCGAAGCGCAAAGCAGATTTGAATAAACACTTAGCTGATGTTCACAATATAGGTTCGCGATCCTTTATCTGCAAATATTGTCGGTTTACGACGAAACAAAATGGAAATCTTAAACGGCATATTAAAGATATACATAATGAAGACATAATCTTATATAAATGCGATATTTGTGGTTTTAGCACTAAAAACAAGTATTATATGAATGTTCACAAGACAAGGAAACATTCTACTCTGTAGGTTTAAAATCGGAAGGAATTTTAATAAGTATTTTATGAGGTTGTCTTTTCCGTTCTTTCTCTTCCGCTGCGTATTTTAGAACGGCTGCTTCATCGAATCCTGAAAAATCTCGTTTCCCTCGTGTTTGAATGTTATGCTCAATTCCAAGGTGATAATCAAGAATTCTCTTTTCTTGTGTCTTGAAATCGCAAATCCCACAAATGTACCATGTTCCGATGCCATGCTTGCTTCTTAAATGCAGCCGGTGTTGTTTTTTTGAAGTGCTAATAAAAACACAATAGGGACACCTGATTTTACCAGGCTCATAATGAAATTTCTTGAAATGTAAGTTGAGTTCTTTCCTTCCATTTATCAGCATCATACAATAAGGGCATTTAAAATCAGTGTCTTTCATCGAAAAATATATTTTCTTACCAATGCCATGTGAAATTGTCAAATGTTTGTCAAATTCTCGTTTTACATTGCAAGAATATTTACAAAGGGAGCATTGATACAATACTTCTTGATTGTAGTGAACTTTTTTAACGTGATTTACCAGCTCTTTTTCTGAAATAGCCCAATACAAGCATTGTTTGCACCGAATAAACTCAGAATTGGCATATTGATGATAATGGGAATCTAGTTGATGCTTTTTTAAAAGCTGTTTATCTCTTGTTTTAAATTTGCACATTGAACACGTGTAATAAATTACTCCAATATTATGGTAAGTTTTTAAATGCCGCACGATCTCTTGATGAGAATTAGTAGAAAACTCGCATCTTTTTATCGGACAATTCATTTCGTCATTCCAAAAATTATCCTTGAATTCATTTTCCATCTTGGAGATCGTTTCAACCGGGACCCTGGTCAAAAGGTTAAGGGCTTTATAAAGTCCGCAATACTCACACAATTCGAAAATATAGCCGAATAGAATATCAAATCGAACATTATTAGCTTTTGCGAGTCTCTCGATCCATTTCCCAACTGATTCTTCAAGTTCAGGAGGCGGATGGATAATCAAAGGTCCAATCTTCAGATTATCGCTCTTCATCCAATCCACTTAACGAATCTTATAGCATTCCTTTGTTATGTAAGTAGCAAAGGGCTCGTAATTCCTTAGATGATATAACCCAACCTAATTATCTTTCATTTTCCCTAAAACGAGAGAGCTAGCCGTACTTTATTCTGAATCTTAAATTAACTGCAAGCTAAGCTAACGAACAAAAATAATGTCCGTCTATGGAATTGCACTTTGATTTCTACATCGGATCTTGGAAATGCGACCGTGGTGTAGATGCATAAAATCGAGCATAAAATGTAAACAAATATTAATGAATCGATGGGCACCGACAAAAAGAAGGAATTAACGAGCCGATAACCAGCGACAAAAAGAGAGGCCTGTAAAGCTTGTTGCAAAACAACTGTAATTGCAAAACTCGTTGCAAAACTCTTGCAAAAGCCGTAAAGAAACTGGCCCCTCTATAAGATCAAACACTTGATTCAAACAAAGGAACAAGCAGGATTAGAATCTACTTGCAGCAAATTTAACTTCGATAAATGAGTTTAGATAATAAAAATTTGTCGAGCAAATGCAAATCAATTTTATTTTTATCCCACTTTGCAAAAGCTTAAATTTTTACGTTGAGGTTAGTAAATAGAGCGATAGGATATGATATTGTAAACTATTATATAGTTAAAGTTAATTAGTTATTGTTTTCGTGATGTTTAAAAAATCAAAAAATATTCTATCAAAGCAAACTAGAAATGATGAGTAAACATGATATCAGAACAAGAAATTGAAGGATATCTTGATGAGGGCAAACTCATCGTTTCAAATTATGACAAAGATTGTATCGAGGCTGCAAGTTATGATTTCAGGTTGGGGGACGAAGGAATTATTTCCAGCGAGAAAAAAGTTATTAATGTTAAAGAAATAGGATTCATCACAATAAAACCCCTGGATTTTGCAGTCTTCACAACCTTCGAGGAATTTGACATCCCTGATGATATCGTCGGTAATATCGGCATGAAATCGATCTTTGCAAAGCAAGGTTTGATATTGCTAGCTGGTTTACAAATTGACCCTGGTTTCAAAGGCGTGCTAATTATTCGGGTATATAATACCGGACTAACACCCATTACTATCCGACACTCCGAGAAAGTGGGAATGGCCCAATTTCTAAAGTTAAACGAACCAACCAAGAGGCCGTATGATAAACCACGACAGCTACACATTCCATCCGATGATATCATGAATATTATGAAGGCAGAGAGCATAAGCATCGGAAAAATAATAGAGACACTTAATGGTGTTTCATCCGCGGTAATAGAATTGAAGAATTCGCAACAAAGCCTTGTCAAGATATGGGAAGAAAAGCAAAAAAGCTTAGACGCGCTTTGGACTCAACGAGATAAAAAGGTCGATAGAAACATCAACGTTACCGTTAGTTTGATTGGAGTTCTCGTAGCCATATTCGCCGTGTTCTGCGTTATCATTTTCGGTTTCATTTTGCCTCGTATTCCATGAAACTAATGGATACTTGAGGCTATCGTCAGGTACCAATAATGGATATTTCCCTCAATCGTCAAGAAAATTCGGGTTAGGATAAGATCTGTTTCGAGAGGGTGAATTCTGTTTTCCATAAGAGCCAAATTTATTTTTGTTGTAAAAAACGAGTATTGGCAGTAATGTTCAAAACAATTATAAAAATGCTATCAAGATCATCAGGAAATCCTTGATAAATTTCCGGCATAGATTGAAGAGTTCTAGTGAGAAGTTGTTCGTGAGGGCATAAAGTTGTTTTCGTGAGGGCAAAAAGTTGTCCAATCAGTATGACAAGAAATATATAGACAAAGCAAAAAATATATAGTAGCGGGGGGTCGATTTGAACGACCGATCTCAGGGTTTCTTCGAGCCGCAAGTACAGCT
>Ga0209039_10001489_pt1 | contig 21747 bp, 16 predicted proteins | sample BogFormECP12_OM1_FD_188238 | JGI IMG/M metagenome (GOLD analysis project Ga0209039, IMG submission 188238) | Bog forest soil microbial communities from Calvert Island, British Columbia, Canada - ECP12_OM1 (SPAdes) (version 2) | ecosystem: Environmental > Aquatic > Freshwater > Wetlands > Bog ...
ACTCTTGCACTCTTATACTTCTTCCTCTTGTTTCACAGTCCCTTCTCGCCCGCATCACCCCGTCTTCTCTTCTCCCACCCGCAACGTGTCATCCCGACCGGAGGCCCGCGTCGTCTGCGGGCCGTAGCGGAGGGATCGCGGCACAATCGCTCTTTCATCGATTGACGGAGGTTGCCCCAGGCCCGCCGTAGGCGGGTGCCTGGCTCTTGGGTTTGGGTGTCCCAGGTTCGTTTTTTTTGCCTAGGTCTTGGGGTTTCTTCTCTTCCTCTTCCGGGTGCCCCAGGTTCGGTTTTTTACCTGGGTCTTGGGTTTCTCTTCTCTTCCTCTGCCGGGTGCCCCAGGTTCGGTTTTTTACCTGGGTCTTGGGGTTTCTCTTCTCTTCTTCTTCCGGGTGCCCCAGGATCGGTTTTCTACCTGGGTCTTGGGTTTCTCTTCTCTTCCTCTGCCGGGTGCCCCAGGTTCGGTTTTTTACCTGGGTCTTGGGTTTCTCTTCTCTTCCTCTGCGACTCTCTGCGTACTCTGCGCCTCTGCGTTATCCTTCCACTCTTTCACCCTTTCACTTCTTCCTCTTCCTCTTCCTTCCCCAACCTCCTCACCTACAACCACTTACCGAATATCCTCCTTCCCCTCGCAACTCTTTCCCCTCCCCCGGGTTTCTTCCTGTATTCGGGCTGGCCGCCATCTCACCGGCCCGCGGTGGCAACACCGAAGTGGTTTCGGCTCACATCTAAAAATAAATTTTCGGAGGCTCGTCCCCTCCTTAGGAGAGTACCAATGAAGTCCTCGATAGCTCGTCTGACGCTCGGCCTTGTCCCGGCCGCTCTAATGCTCTTTTCCGCAGGGTGTGGCAGCAGTTCTTCGTCTCCCAATCCAAATCCCAATCCGCAGCCCCAAAATGGCACGGTCAATCTCTTCATCAGCGACGCCTCCACCGAAGACTGGGCCACCATCGGCGTTCGCGTCCTGTCCGTCTCCCTTACCCCGCAAGGCGGCGGCAGCGACGTCACCATTTACACCGCCCCCAATCCCGCGCCCCTCACCAATCTCTTGCAACTCGATCAACTCGCTGAACTCATTGGCAATCCCACCGTCCCCGTCGGCACCTACACCAAAGCCACCATCACTGTCTCTGGCAATCCCGGCGACGTCACACTCATCACCTCTTCCGATCCCGAAACCGGCTTTGCTGCCGCCGCCAACACCGTCATTCCCACCTCCCAGATTCAGATCAAGAACACCCAAGGCAGCTCCAGCAGCCTCACCGTTCCCATCAAGGTCAAACTCGATACCCCAATCGTGGTAACCGAGGGCCAGGCCACTCCCCTCGACCTCGAATTTGATCTCTCCCATCCAGCCTTCATCGTCGCCCACGTTCCTCCGGCGGCGGGCACCACCATGTGGGCGGTCAACTTCAATGGCCCGTGCCGCCATCATCCCATCCACGACCTCACCCGTTTGATCCTTCGCCACTCCTACGGCACCGTGAACTCCGTCTCCTCGGACAACTCCACCCTCTTTTTCTTCAAAGATTTTCCAGTCTATCCACCAACCAATCCCGAAACGGAGATCACCTCCACGCAAGCTCTCTCCGTTCTCGCCGACAAGACCAACGGCACGCTCTATTACGACGTCGACGCCAAGACCCACGCCACCATCAACGACTTCAGCACCATCGCCTCCACCATCGTCGGCAAGTACATTCGTGTCGCCGCTCGCTATCAAGTGGACGGCTCCCTCGTCGCCGTGCGCCTCTGGGCCAGCAGCTCCTTCAACAGCGTCTGGATCAGCCCTGAAGGCCACGTCCTCCACGTGAACACCAACAACAACACCCTCGTCGTCGAGAACGAACTCGGCCTCGGCGTCCCTCTCCTCGTTGATGCCAACACCAAGTTCTACTTCCGCACCCCCGCCAAGGCCGAAACCGACGCCAACGCCATCGGTCAGGGCCCTGGTTTCCTCTCCCATCTCGTCCGCGGCTTCAAAGTCCATGTCAGCGTCGTTGATCCTACGGCCGACCCCCTCTCCTTTATCGCCGATTCCGTTGACATCGAAATCGCCCGCTACGACGGCACCATCGGCTCCATGCAAGCTAACCCCGTCAACGGCATAACTTACACACACCACTTCCGCAACGCCAACGACGACTACACCGTCCTGCTCCCTTTCATCAATTCTGCCACTCCTAACGGCACCGATCCGCAAACCGGCGCCGCCATCTCTGGCTTCAAGTGGTGGAATTTCACTTTCCCCACCATCGTGGACAGCGGCTCCAACGCCATCTCCGATTTCACTACGGCCACTGGCGGCGCGGTCGACTTCGGCGGCAGTGCTGCCCCGTTCCATGCTGCAGGCGAAACCTACGCCGTCTGGAATGACACCAACGCTCCCAATGCCTGGGCCGCTCCCTGGTCCGTCCTTATTCCCACCAACGTTCCTCTTGGCATCGCTGCCACTGGCTATTCCATGGCCAATGCCAACTTCACCATGACCGTTCCCGGCGGCAACAACGCCATCACCGTGGACCTCAACACCACCTCCGGCTCCGCCACCCTTGTCTACCAGGTGGATTTCTCCGGCGGCGTCTTCACCATCAGCCCCGTGGATATTTCCACCTCGACTGGCCAGACCACGCTGTCCACCAATCTCCTGGCCAACACCCCCGTCAAGGTCTACGGCATCCCGCAAGCTGACGGCACCATCAAGGACTACGTCCTGTTCTATTTCACGGGCGTAGCTCCCTCCCCAACTTCCCTGGTCAACTAACAACACTAGCGGAGCCGCCTCCCCTGACGCCTCCGCCTCTCACAACTTCCCCCTGAAACACCCGCGCCGCCAGCAAGCTCATCCTCGCTGGCGGCGCATTCTTCTTTGGATTGTCATCCCGACCGGAGTGCCGCGCCTTATGCGGCACGCAGTGGAGGGATCCCGGCACAATCCACTGATCTTGAGCAGGGTGCCCCAGGCACGGAGTGTGTGCCTGGGTCTTGGGTTTCTGTTCTCTTTCCCTGCGATCCTCTGCGAACTCTGCGTTATCTTTTCTCTTTCTTAAACTCTTCCACTCTTCCACTCTTCCACTTCTTCTTGCCTTCTCTTCGCTAAGAACACTCTTCTCCTCACTGAAAACTTAAAACTGAAAACTCACAACTGCCGGGTGCCCCAGGTACCGGTTTTGTACCTGGGTCCTGGGGTTCTTTTCTCTTCCTCTGCGCTCCTCTGCGAACTCTGCGTCCTCCGCGAACTCTGTGTAATCTCCTCCTTGCTTCCTGATCGCTGATACCGAGTTCCCGCTGTCGGCTGTCGGCTAAGGGCTGTCGGCTACCCTCCACGCCTCCTCATGCTCCACCTTCACCATCCACAATCCCTGCGCCGGCACCGTCGGCCCGGACTTCGACCGGTCCCTCACCTCATACAATCTCTCGATCTCCCCCGCCGTCATTCTCCCCCGTCCCACTTCCAGCAATGTCCCCACCATCTTCCGCACCATGTACCTCAGAAACGATCGCCCGTGCACCGTGAACCACAACTCTTCCCCATCCTCCGCCCGTTTCAATTCCGTCGCATAAATCTCCCGCACCATGTTCCGCTCTTTATCATCGTCCTCCGACCCCGTCGAAGCCGCGAACGACGCAAAATCGTGCACTCCCACAAACCGCGCTGCCGCCTCTTTCATCGCCTCTTCATCCAGCGGAAACGGGTAGTGCAGCACATACCTCCACACCGTCGGCGGCACCACCTTCCCGCGGTAAATTCTGTATCGATAGACTTTCCCTCGCGCCGACCACCGCGCATTAAAATCCGGCCCCGTCTCTTCCACGCCCACAATCCGGATCGTCGGCGGCAGCAGCGCATTCAACGCCCGTTGAAACTCCTCCGCCGATAGCGCCGATTGCGTCCGGAAACTCCCCACCTGCCCCAGCGCGTGTACACCCGCATCCGTACGCCCCGCTCCATGCAACTGCACATACTCCTGCGTCAGCCGCCGCAACACGGACACCAATTCGCCCTGCACTGTCGGTTTATTTGCCTGGATTTGCCAACCGTGGAAATCCGTCCCGTCGTAAGCAATCACCAACTTAAAATATCTCACCGGCCCCAATCCCCATCCTGTAGCTCACCCCTTCTGGGGTGACGCCGTCCCCTACACTGTCCACCACCCCAACCCCGTCATTCCGTGCGAAGTCCGCGAAGCGAGGAATCACTCCTGCCTCTTGCCTCTCCGCTCTTCTCTGTGAACTCTGTGCCCTCTGCGACCTCTGTGTATTCTCTTTCTTGTCTCCTGATATCTAATATCTGATATCTGATCGCTGATACCCCTCTTCTCCTCCACCTCCTGTACTTCCTTAATCTCCTTCACCTCATTTCCCTCCTTCCCCCTCACCCCGCGCTCCTCACAAACCTGCTCCCCGGCTTCACCGCCGCGCTCCCCTGCTTGCACATCGGGCAATCCTCTTCCTCATAACTCTCTATCTTCAATTCCACCAGCGCCTGCGTCTCCACCTCGAAATCGATCGTCCCCCCGCTGCGGTCAATCAACGCACCCGCCGCCACCACGCGCGCTCCCGCCTCCTCCACCACGCGAATCGTCTCTCGCGTCGATCCTCCCGTCGTCCACACATCTTCCACCACCAGCACGTGCATCTCTGGCGTCAGCACAAATCCTCTTCGCAGCGTCAGCAACCCGCTCGCATCCCGCTCCACAAACATTGCAGGCACCCCGCCGCCCACCGTATCCTTTCGAGCCGGCAGCGCCCGCGCCACTTCCTGCCCAATCACCACCCCGCCCAGCGCCGGAGACACCACCGCATCGATCCGCGCGTCCGAAAACAGCGCCGCCAGCGCCGCCCCCAATTTCTCCGCATACCGCGGGTATTGCAGCACCAGCGCGCACTGCACATACGTCCCGCTATGCCTCCCGCTGGACAACTCAAAATGCCCGCGCCGGATCGCTCCCGCCACCTCGAATAGCCGCAGCAACTCTTCTCTTGTCTTCATTTGGGCCCTTAACCTCTGGCCTTCCCTGAACGTCAAATCGTTTGCAGCCTAGCCGCCCTTACACGTCATTGTCAAGGAATCTGCCCCATGTGTTAAACTCCAGAATTCCGGCTTTGGGCCCGCGTCCCTGTGACAAGGGCCCTTCTTACCCGATGAACTGTGAAACAAATTGTGTCCCGCGCACGTTTTACATAGTGATGCACCCCGATTCGCGGGTTACGCGTACCATGTTCCAATTTCTTTCGTGAGGATCCTATGAACACTCCGTTCCGCAGACCGCTGCTTGCCTCCATCCTGGCCGCCCTTATGGCCGCAGCGCCCATTACACCCACCTTGGCCCAGGAGCCCGCCTCCGCTCCCACGCCCCACACTGTCGCCCAGGGTCAGGTACCCATCTCTCTGGGGGTCTCCAAATTCAACTTCAACCATTCCCCCAAGCCCTTTCCCAATCTCTTCTCTCCCTATATCGCACAGTACGTAGATCCGGGCGTCCTCACCAATTCCCCGCGCCTCGAGCAGCTCATCCACGACGGCAAGCTCAATCTCAGTCTCCAGGACGCCATCTCCCTCGCTCTCGAAAACAGCATGGATATCGTCGTCTCCCGGTACAATCCCTGGATCGCCGACGCTAGCCTCCTCAAAACCCGCGCGGGCGGTTTTGGCTACGGCACACCCGGAAGCATCTCCGTGGGCTCCACCGCCAGCCTCCCCGAGTTCTTTTACGACCCCACTCTCACTCAGACCCTGAGCTTTGCCGACATCACCACTCCCATCAGTAACCCCTACACCTCCGGTTTGGGTGCTTCCAGCAGTACCAACTCCGCTCAACCTCTCTTCTCCCACTCCGCTCAGTTCAACACTCAATATCAAGAGAGCTTCATCACTGGCACTTCTTTGAGTGTGAGCTGGAACAATACTCGCGCCTCCTCCACCGCTGCCAACTTCTTCAACCCCTACGTGCAATCCTCCCTCTCTGTTAGCCTCTCGCAACAGCTTCTCGCCGGTGCCGGGCGTTCCATCAATAGCCGCAACATCATCATCGCCCAAAACAACCGCAAGATCGCCGACCTCGCTTTCGCTCAACAGGCCATCACCACCGTCACCAACACCATCACCGCCTATTGGGAACTCGTCTACGCCCGCGAAAACGTCAGCGTCCAGCAGCAAGCCGTCACCGTCTCCGAAAAACTATTTAGCGATAACAAAAAACAGCTCGACATCGGCACCATGGCTCCCCTCGACGTTACTCGCGCCGAATCCGAACTCGCCACTGACAACCAGAACCTCATCGTCGCCAGGACCGTTCAACTTCAGGACGAACTCGTCCTCAAAAACTACATCTCCAAGGATCCTCTCGCTTCCAATCTCATCTCCGTCGAAATCATCCCCACTGATAAACCCACGTCTCCCGAAGCTATCCAAACCTCTACTTTCGAGGATGCTGTCAAGGAAGCCTACGCCAAGCGCCCCGATCTCCAGGAGCAGTATTACAACCTGAAGAACGCCGACGTGGACGTTCGCGCCACCCGGAATGCGCTTCTGCCTACTGCCACGCTCTCCGCCTATTACTCTTCCGCCGGTCTCGCCGGCAACTCTTCCATCCTCGGCCCTTCTACCACCATCGCCGGCTCGTCTGTCGTCGATGCCAACGGTGTCGTGATCCGCGGGTACTTCATTCCAGAGACCGTCAATCCCATTACGGGCGTCTCCCGTCAGGGCATCGGCACGGCGCAATCCCAGATCTTCCACAACGATTTCCCGACTTACGCCGGCACGCTCACTCTTACTCTTCCTCTGCGCAATCGCGCTGCCCAGGCCGATAACGTCCACGCACAACTCGTCAAGCGCCAGTTTGAGGCCCAGACCCAACAAATTAAGAACACCGCCCTCCTCGATGTCCGCAACACCACCATCGCCGTCGAACAGGGCCGCGCCCAGGTCCAGGCCGCCAGCAAGGCTCGCGAACTCCAGCAGCAGACCTTCGACGCCGAACAGAAGAAATATCAGCTCGGTGCTTCCACCGTGTACAACGTCATTCTCACCCAGCGCGACCTCATCACCGCTCAGGGCACCGAACTCCGCGCCTTGGCCAACCTCGCCGAAGCCAAAGCCAATTACGAGCGCGCCCTCGGCCGCACCCTCGAAGTCAACAGCGTCACCATTGCCGGCGCGGAAAAGGGCATAATCGAAAACGACACCCTAATCCCCGGCACCCTCAATGGCCAGGTCGTTGGCACCGAGAAGCTCCTCAAAGCTCTGGACGCCGCCAACTCCCCAGGCCAGCGCTAATTTGCAGTGCGGCGGCTCGCCGCCGCTTTCAGGGTGCCCCAGGTTCGCCTTTTTACCTGGGTCTTGGGTTTTTCCTCGGCACGCCAATCCAAAACGTACTTGAGGGTGCCCCACCCTTCCCCCGCCTCCGGCGGGAAGGGTGGGCTCTTACCATCGAACGCCACAATGTCTCCGCTCTTCTTCTTCCTCGTTTTCGCTCCTACACTTTCATACTTCTTCACTCTTCTCTCGCCTCTCTCTGTGCCCTCTGTGTTCCTATCTCTGTGAACTCTGTGTTACCGTCCCTCTTCTCCGTGAACTCTGCGCCTCTGCGTTATCTTTTTCTTTCGACTTTCAACTTTTAACTCTTCAACCTCTTCCTCTTGCCTCCTGATCGCTGATATCTGATCGCTGATCTCCTCTTCCCTTCAACTGGCAACTGAAAACCAAAATCTGTAAACTCTCCCAATGCCTCCCACCCCCGATCGCCACGCCCAATTCACCACCGTCTCCGGCTATCCCATTCGCCGCCTCTACACCGACGCCGACCTCCCTCCCGCCCGCGATCTCAGCAACCCCGGCGAGCCTCCCTACACTCGCGGCATTCACCCCGCCATGTATCGCACCCGTCTCTGGACCATGCGCCAGTTCGCTGGCTTTGGCGCCGCCGAAGACACCAACCAGCGCTTCCGCTATCTCCTCGCCCACGGCCAAACCGGCCTTTCCACCGCCTTCGATCTCCCCACCCTCATGGGCTACGATTCCGACCATGCCCTGGCCGAAGGTGAAGTCGGCAAATGCGGCGTAGCCATCTCCTCCCTGGCTGACATGGAAGTCCTCTTCGATCAAATCCCTCTCGCCGATGTCACCACCAGCATGACCATCAACTCCCCCGCCGCCGTCATCTGGGCCATGTATCTAGCCGTCGCCGAAAAGCAAGGCGCCGACTGGAAGAAAATCTCCGGCACCCTGCAGAACGACATCCTCAAGGAATACATCGCGCAAAAGGAATACATCTACCCGCCCGAACCCTCCATGCGCCTCGTCATCGACACTTTTGAATTCGGCATGAAGCACACGCCCAAATTCAATGTCATCTCCATTAGCGGCTATCACATTCGTGAAGCCGGCTCCACCGCCATTCAGGAACTCGCCTTCACTCTTCGCGACGGCATGGAATACGTCGAATGGGGCATCCGCCGCGGCCTTCCGGTTGACGAATTCGTCCCCCAGCTTTCCTTCTTCTTCAACGCCCATAACGATTTCTTTGAAGAAATCGCCAAGTACCGCGCCGCTCGCCGTATCTGGTACAAAGCTATGTCCGAGCGCTACAAATCCACCAACCCGCGCTGCCTCGCCCTGCGCTTCCACACGCAAACCGCCGGCTGCTCTCTGACCGCACAGCAGCCCATGAACAACGTAGTCCGCACCGCCATCCAGGCCTTAGCCGGAGTCCTCGGCGGCACGCAATCCCTCCACACCAATTCCCTCGACGAAGCCTGGGCTCTCCCCACCGAATTCGCCGCCACCCTGGCCCTCCGTACGCAACAAATCATCGCCCACGAAACCGGCGTCACCAACACGGTAGATCCGCTAGGCGGCTCCTACTTCGTCGAAACCCTGACCAACGAAATCGAGCAAGCCGCCTGGGACTACATCCGCCGCATCGATGCCATGGGCGGCATGGTCGCCGCCATTGAAAAAAGCTACCCGCAGCGTGAAATCGCCGAAGCCAGCTACCGCTATCAAATGTCCGTGGATAAAAAAGAAAAAATCATAGTAGGCGTGAACGACTACGTAACCGAAGAAAAGCCCCTCGAAATCCTCCAAATTGACGAATCCGTAGCCCACCGCCAAGCCGCCCGCCTCAAAAAATTACGCGCCGACCGCTCCACCGCCGAAGTAGATCGCCGCCTCAACGCCCTAAAAAAAGCTGCCGAAGGCAGCGCTAACTTGATGCCCCACATCTACGACGCGGTCAAAGTCTACGCCACCCTCGGCGAAATCTGCGACTCCCTACGCGCCGTCTTCGGCCCCTACGAAGAAGTCCCCATCACCTAAAGTATTCAGCTCTAAGTTTTCAGTTTTAAGTCTTCTCTTTCCGTCTCACTCTTCTTCTGCCTCTCTTCTCTTACCTCTGTGACCTCTGTGTTACCGTCCCTCTTTCTTTCTCTCTTGTCCCTTCCATGTTATAGTTCCTCTTACTCTTTATTCTTATGACCGATAATGAACTAACGCACAAAATCATCAGTGCGGCCATTGAAGTCCATCGCAATTTGGGCCCAGGCTTATTGGAATCAACCTACCGCAATTGCCTGATTCAAGAACTGAGTCTGAGAGGTCTCAAGGTCGCCTCGGAACAACCCATTCCGGTGGTCTACAAAACCGTCAAACTGGAGTGTGGATTTCGTCTCGACCTGCTGGTGGAGGACCAGGTTATCGTTGAACTCAAGTCGGTCGAAGCCATCGCACCTGTTCACGAGGCAACGCTACTGACTTACCTGCGCCTCTCCCATCACCGGATTGGTCTGTTGATCAATTTCAATGTGGCGATTCTCACAGAAGGCGTCCGCCGGTATATCATCTAGGGCATATCCCGAGTGCAGAGGTCACAGAGAAATGCCTGAAAAGAAAATTCGCGTCCTCATCGCCAAGCCCGGCCTCGATGGCCACGACCGCGGCGCCAAAATCATCGCCCGCGCCCTTCGCGACGCCGGCATGGAAGTCATCTACACCGGCCTCCGCCAAACCCCCGAGATGATCGCCTCCGCTGCCCTCCAGGAAGATGTCGACGTGATCGGCCTCTCCATCCTCTCCGGCGCGCACAACACCATCTGCCCCCGGCTGATGCAACTCCTCCACGAAAAAGGCATGACCGACGTCTCTGTCCTCGTCGGCGGCATCATCCCCGAAGCCGATATCCCCGCCCTAAAACAATCCGGCATCGCCGCCGTCTTCCCTCCCGGCACCTCCACCCAAGACATCATCCACTTCATCCACCAACTCCCCGTCCGCGCCTGATACCGTCGGCCGCCATCCCTCCCCGCATCTGCCTTTCCGTCTTCTCTTACCTCTGTGCCCTCTGTGTTCCTATCTCTGTGAGCTCTGTGTTACCGTCCCTCTTCTCTTTCTACTTCCTCGCTTCCCTCTCAAACTTCACCCGCGTATACAAAACCCGAAACCCCTGCCTCATGATATTCCTCTGCGACACGCTCCCCGGCTGCGCCAGACTCACCCCCATCGAGCATCCCGCCTCCGCCGCCCTCCGCAATCGCGCCTGCAGCAGCGCCGTCTGCACCCCCCGCCCACGAAAATCCGGCAGCGTGCTAGCCCCAAACAATCCCGCCACCTTCTCCCTCAAAGCCAGCGTCGCCCCGCCCGCCACCCGCCCATTCACCCGCGCCAGGTAGCACTCTGAATTCTTTCCCATCGCGAACATTTTCATCACGCCCAGCATCTCCGCGGTCACCGGGAAATGTTCCGCGAACCCCTGCGCCACCGTCAGCGTCCACAAATCCATCTCTCCTGGCCCCGCCTTCCGCACTTCCACCCCATCCGTCGCCTTCCACCGCTCATCCCCGGCGATCCCTCGCACCATCACATTCGTAAACTCGCTGACGTGGTACCCGCGCTCTTTGTAGTGTTCCAGCAGCGTCGCGTCCGCCATCGGACACGTCTCCACCCGCACCGCCTCATTCCTCGAAAAGTAAAACTCCTCCAGCCGGTCAAACTCCTCTTTACTCACCGGCCCGTTTAATCCCAGCCCCACCGCCTGCGTCACCGGCGAATTCGCCCCGCAATACACCGCATATCCGCCAGCAATCGCTTCCACCGCGCTCACAGACTCCGCCTGCAGCGCCTTCATCATCTTCGCGCAAGCCACCGCCGCTTCGCCTTCCGCCAGCTCAATCTCCCGCGCCAGCGCCATATCCAACAAAGGAGCATCCATCTTCCGAGTGTACCCCACTCTTTTCCTCGCTCGTCCTCTCTCCCTCACAATATTCAACTCTTCCCTCCGTTTTCCTTTTCTTCCTCTGCTTCCACCACTTCACTCACTTCCTTATCTTCCTTCCTCTCCTTCTTCCATGTTCCTCGCCCGCCCCTCCCATATCTGTGACCCCCGTTCCCCTACCCTGTGTCCCCCGTCCCCATTTCGCCCCGCTCCGACCGATTACACTTGCCTGTCATCCCGACCGGAGCGGCCCGACCTTCTCCTTCGCGCCGCATTTTGGCGCGTCGGGCCGCGTAGTGGAGGGATCCAGGCACAATCGCTGCGTCTTGCCACTCTTCCCGTTTTTCGAGTTTCGCTTTTCGAACTCCTGCCTCCTGATCGCTGATATCCGATCACTGATATCCCTTCACCTCCGCTATACTGTTCTGTCTCTACTCAACACCCGAGGTTCCCCGTGCCCGTCCTGAAATCCTCCATCAACACCAAATCCCCCGACTTCCAAAAAAATTCCCAGCGCCTAGTCGAACTCCTCACCGCCTACAAAAACGAAGAGCAGCAAATCCTCCTGGGCGGCGGCGCCAAAGCCATCGAATCCCAGCACAAAAAATCCCGCCTCACCGCCCGCGAACGCATCGCCGCCCTCATCGATCCCGGCACGCACTTCTTCGAACTCGGCCTCTACGCCGCCTACGAAATGTACGCAGAATGGGGCGGAGCACCCGCCGCTGGCGCCATCACCGGCCTTGGCCGCGTTTCCGGCCGCATGTTCATGATCATCGTCAACGACGCCACCGTGAAAGCCGGCGCCTTCTTCCCCATGACCGCCAAAAAGGTCATCCGCGCGCAAAACATCGCCATGGACAATCGCATCCCCACCATCTATCTCGTCGATTCCGCCGGTGTTTTTCTCCCTCTCCAGGAAGACGTTTTCCCCGACACCGACGATTTCGGCCGCGTCTTCCGCAACAACGCGGTCATGAGCGCCCTCGGCATCCCCCAACTCACCGCCATCATGGGCATGTGCGTGGCAGGCGGCGCTTATCTCCCCGTCATGTGCGATCACATCCTCATGACCGAAGGCTCCGGCCTTTTCCTCGCCGGCCCCGCCTTAGTCCAAGCCGCCATCGGCCAAAAATCCACCGCTGAGGAATTGGGCGGCGCGAAAATGCATTCCCAAATCAGCGGCACGGTGGACTTCCGCGAGCCTGACGACGAGTCCTGCATTAAACGCATCCACTCCCTCGCCGATAAAATGGGCGCGCCCAATCCCCCTATCTTCAGCCACTCCCGCCCCCACGAGCCGCTCTATTCCCCCGATGAACTCTACGGCGTCTTCTCCGATCAACCCGGCAAGCAGTACGACATGCGCGAAATCATCGCCCGCCTGGTGGACGCCAGCGAATTCGACGAATACCGCGCCGAGTACGGTGAAACGCTAATCTGTGGTTACGCTCGCATGGGAGGTTGGGCCGTCGGCATCGTCGCCAACCAAAAGAAACACGTCACCACCCACGCGCCCCACTCCGACCAGAAGCGCATCGAATTTGGCGGGGTCATCTACACCGAATCCGCCGAAAAAGCCGCCCGCTTCATCCTCGATTGCAATCAGAACCGCATCCCGTTGATTTTTCTTCACGATGTTAACGGCTTCATGGTGGGCAAAGACGCTGAATGGAGCGGCATCATCCGCGCTGGCGCAAAAATGGTCAACGCCGTAGCCAACAGCGTTGTCCCCAAAATCACGGTCATCCTCGGCGGCAGTTTCGGCGCAGGCAACTACGCCATGTGTGGCAAAGCCTACGATCCGCGCTTCATGTTCGCCTGGCCCACCGCCAAATTCGCGGTCATGAGCGGTGACGCCGCCGCCAACACGCTAGCCGAAATCAAGTTCAAGCAACTAGAACGCGAAGGCAAAAAACTGGATGAAACCACAAAAACAGAACTCCTCGACTCCATCAAAGCCACCTACGAACACCAAACCGATCCTCGCTACGCTGCCGCACGCCTCTGGCTCGACGCCATCATCGATCCCGCCCAAACCCGCGACGCCCTAATCTGGGCCCTAAACGCCGCCTCCCTAAACTCCGACCTACCCCCCTTCAAAACCGGCGTCCTCCAAACATAGTCCCAAGTATTCAGTTTCGAGTTTTCAGTACTTCCTCACCGAAGCCGGTTGCCCCAGGCCCGCCGTAGGCGGGTGCCTGGGTCTTGGGGTTTTCTTCTCTTCGCTGTTCTCTGTGAACTCTGTGTTCCGTCCTCTGTGACCTCTGTGTTAAGAACCCCCCGGTCTTCGTCTTTCTCTTTCCTCTTCTCCGAAACTTAAAACTGAAAACTTACCACTGACAACTACTCCGCGGGTGCCCCAGGTTCGATTTTTTACCTGGGTCTTGGGTTTCTCTTCTCTTCGCTTTTCTCTGTGACCTCTGTGTTAAAAGTCCCCGGTCTTCGTCTTTCTCTTTCCTCTTTTCCGAAACTTAAAACTGAAAACTTACCACTGACAACTCCCCACCATCCGACTAAACTCAACCTTGAGTACCCATGACCTCTCCCTCTCGCCTAATTCTAATCGCCATGTCCGCCTCCTTCGCCCTCTGCATCCTCGGCCTGCTCCTCGGCATCCTCTACGCTCTCTTCGAATCCCTCCTCCGCCACCACGACCTCGAATCCATCCTCAGCCGCAGCATCCCCTACTACAAATTCCTAGGCGCTCTCGGCATCCTCGGCATGCTCCTCTTCTTCGTTTTCTTATTTGTTCAAATCTCCGGTCCCGCCAACAAAGATCGTCACTAGCAACCCGCAAACGGAGGGTGCCCCAGGTTCGATTTTTTACCTGGGTCTTGGGGTGTCTTCTCTGCGAACTCCATGCCTCTGTGATCTCTGCGTAATCTTTTTTTTCTGCTCTCTTCTCATTGCTATCCCTGTGACCTGCACCTTCCCCAACCCAGTCTGGCTGTTAACCCTTTCTTCCTGGCTCTTAGTTCGTCCTTCCCGCCTGCGCATATCCTCCAAACGACCACCGCACCCCCACCGTCGCATACATCCCATACGGCCCGCTCGTCTTCAAATCCGCCGGCCCCAGGTAATTCGCGTATCTCCCCAGATAGTCCACTTGATGCTGTGTCACACGCAACTCCAACCCATGCTTGATCTGCACGCCCATCCCGATCGAGCGGTCATACGCAATCGGCTCCATGGAAGCCCGGTAGTTCACCTGCGGAACATTTTTCCCAAACGACATTTTGGGCTCCAAAAAGAAAAAGATTCGCCGTCCAAACCCTCGCCCGATCGGCTGCATTTCAATATACCCGCTCATAAGATACCGCGCGTACGCCGTGCAAATCGTGGTCGCACCTCCGGCGCTCAGTGGCTGGGGAAACGCGCATCGTCCCAGGTCAGGCTCGTTGTGGCTGGGTGCAACCTGAACGTCGGTGTAGCCCCGTATCCAATTGTGTGGGAAAAAGAGTCGCGTCTCTGCAGTCGGTGAACTCTTTCCAGTAATATAGGCATTCACTTGCCCTGCTGCAACAGGAAGCAAAGCAAAAAACAACACACCGAGGCGCAGCAAGATTTTCATTGGTTCTCCTGTTGGATTTGCAGGCTCGTCGGAGGCCGGAGCTAGGAAGGGCGGGGAACAAAGAACGCGATTCCGCACGGCGGTCTGTGAACTTGCCGCGCGCCAACCTCGGATCGCGTGAGCTGTCCCGGCGAAACCTGCAATGCTAAGGGAGTCTACAACAATTGCTGGCCTTTGAAACCTAAAAATCTAAATCCCTGGCCTGGAGGCAATCCATGCCGGTTGCCGCTTGCCCCACCCTCGTTCTTTGAACGCGAGTCTTGGCTTTCTCTTCCCTGCGAACTCCGTGGCACAGTCACTCCTGACCGTGCTCTTGGGTTCCTCTCTCAACGCTACCCCGCCACAAGAACTTGAGGGTGCCCCATCCTTCGCCCGCCTACGGCGGGAAGGGTGGGCTCTTACGATCAAACGCCTCGATCCCTCATCTCTTCTCTTCTCTTCTCTTCTCATCTCTTCTCTTCGCTTTTCTCTGTGATCTCTGTGTTCCGTCCTCTGTGACCTCTGTGTGAGCGTCCTTCTTTCTTTCTTTCTTTCTTTCTTTCTTTCCTTCTTTCCTTCTTTCTTTCTTTCCTTTTTCCTTCCCCCTACCCCACCTTCCTCCCCGCCGCCTCCATCATGATCGCGAATGCCTGCGCTTCGGTTGACGTCCCCTGCCGGTCAAAATTCGGCGCCCCGCACACGCTCTGCACATACCCAAACTTATCCATTTTGCCTCTCGTCGCCTCCCGCATCTTGTCCGCCGCCACCCGGTACCGCTCCGCCAGCCATCCCCCCAGCACTCCCGTGTAAATCGCGAACGCCAGCATCTGCGCCAGATTCCCTTCCACAAACGTCTCCGGCCGGTCCACCACATCATGAAACAGCCCATCCCCCCGCTGATAAGCCAAACATCCATCCACAATATCCGCCACAAACGCCGCCAGCCTCGCCCGATCCGCTTTCCGCTCCGCCGGCAGCGAACGAATCACCCGCGCCAGCCCCGCCGCCGCCCATCCATTCCCACCGCCCCAAAACTCTTTCTTGTTCTCCGCCTTCGCCCCGTCATCCCAGATGTGCGCCAGCAATTTTTTCTGAGGGTCCCACAGCCGCTTCCGAAATCCCTCAATCTGCCGCAACGCCTCATCGTAATTCCCCGTCGCCGCCAGAAATGGTGGCGCGCCATTGAACCCGTCCGACCACACCTGCGGCTCCTTGAACACGTGGTACAACGTTCCATCCGCCGCCCGTGGCGCCTTCTTCAAGATCCATTCCAGCAGCCCTCGCGCCGCCTCCTGAATCTCCGCATCCCCCGTAATCTCCCCCGCTCTCCAGTACGCCGCGCCTCCCATTGCCGGGTCCGTCGGCCCTCCCTCGACCACCACCGCCAATCGTCCGTCGGCCTCTCTCTGCACCATCGCCGCCTTCGTCAGTTGAATCACCTTCTCGTCGTCCCCAGCCTCCAAAAAAGCCTGCGCCAGTATCCCCTGCTCCCAATCCCGTCGCTCCATAGCCAACCCCGCCCCCGCCGCCCGCTTAATCCTGCTAGCCGCCTCCGCACTCTCCCCGCTAACCGCGGCCTCCAGTCCGCTCGTCAACGCCGCTCCAACTCCCACCGCCGCCGCCCCGCGAAACAATTCTCTCCTCCTCATCTCAACCCTCCGATCCAAATCCGCAAGTCATCCTACACCCCATCGCCATCAATCACTGTGACGCCCGGCCTGCGCCTCACCCATCACTACTTCCTCTGGACACACTTGCACTCTTACACTTTTGCACTCTTTTACTTCCTCTGGTTCTAGGTTGCCCCAGGCCCGCCGTAGGCGGGTGCCCGGCTCTTGGGTTTCTCTTCTCTGTGACCTCTGTGTTCCTATCTCTGTGAACTCTGTGTTACCGTCCCTCTTGCCTTTCTCTTCTCTCTGCGTTCCTCCGCGCACTCTGCGCCTCTGCCTTATCTTTTTCTTGGTTGTCATCCCGACCGGAGTGGCCCGACTTTCTCTTCCGCGCCGCACTTAGGCGCGCCTGGCCACGCAGTCGAGGGATCGCAGCACCATCACCGCGTCTTGGCTCCCTAGTCGTTTCCCGAATTTCGTTTTTCGAGGTTCGCCTTCCGAACTCTCGCTTCCTGATCGCTGATATCTGACCGCTGATAACCCTATCCACTTTCAACTTTTAACTTCCCCTCATCACCACATACCCCGAGTACGCCTCATCCGAAATCCCCGTGAACGGCAGCATCCGCACCTCTCCGCCCGCTGTCTCCACCCGCCATTTCCCCTTCTCCACCATTTTCGCTGCCAGTAATTCCTCGCGTGTCATCTCCGGTATTGCCTCGCCCACCGCAAACAGCACCAGCGGCCCGCTCATCAGCGCCACGGTATTCGTATGCCGCGCATCAATCGCTTCCAGCCTCTTGCTTAGCGGCAATTCCAACTCGATCCGGTCTCCCGTTTTCCATTCTCGCCGCACCGCCACAAAACTTCCCGGCACCACTTCCGCCACGCGCTTTCCATTCACCGATGCCCTCGCGCCTTCCGCCCACAGCGGTATCCGCAGATTCACCGTAAACTCCTTCTCCGGCGAACTCGTAACCTCCATCGTGATCTCGCTCTCCAGCGGATACGCACTTATCTGTTTCAGCGAAACCCTCGCGCCATCCTGCACCCATCGCACCGCCGATGGCACATAAAGATTCACATACACGCCCGCCGCGTCCCGCAAATACGCATTGATACCGTAGTCGGCCGCCACCTGCGGCAATGTTCCGGCGCAGCACGCCCATCGCGCATCCTTGTACACCTTGTGTGCCTTGAAGTTGTAATCGGAGTAGTAAAACGTCCGCCCGTCCGCTTGCAACGGTTTCGCCCCCAGCACGGTGTTGTACATCACGCGTTCCATGCTGTCCCCATAACGCGCATCACGCGTCACCCGCAGCAGGTAGCGCGTCAATTTAAAATGCGCGTAGGCCCCGCACGGCGTCTCAAAGCTGCTGTGGCTCTTCGTCAAGCTCGCATACAAATCGTCGCTGTCCGGCGCCTGTAGCGTCTCGTTCGGCCCCCACCCGCCCGTCGCGTAACTCTGTGCCGCCAGAAAATCAAACCCATTCCTCGCCGCCCGCAAATGCTTCGCGCTCCCCAGCGTCAGATACGCCTGCATCGCCGAGCACAAGGCATTCACATGGCTGTACGCATGCCGTCCCGCCAGGTTGCTCTCGCCCCTGGCCAACGGGTCGAAATATTCGTCGTCCAGATATTGCGCGCCCAGAACGCGGTATTGTTCCCCCGCCCCGCGCTGGTACGCCAAAAGCAAATTCTCCGGCATGGTGTACGACTCGTCCCACGTGTAGATTTCACCTTTCCCCGCGCGCCAGTTCCGCCCGTGCTCGATGGCCTTCCCTGGCAGATGCGGCAACGCTGTCTTGGTCGTCTCCTCCAAAATACGATACGCGTCCGGATCGTCTGCCAGTTGGTGCGCGTCCAGCAATCCACAAACCAGCTTGTCGTAGCAATACGCGGGAAACCGGTTGTTCTCGTAAAAATCTCCTGTGATCGTCTTCGCGTACAAACGATTCAGCCGCAGCACCTTCTCGCGCAACTTTGCGTCCCTTTTGATCGCATACCCGCGCGCCAACGCGGAAACCCATTGTCCAAAATTCGCTGCCGGCGCAAATCCCGTGTCTTGGGGGTGCTCATCATACCTCGCGTCATACAAATACCAGCCCCCCAACTCCTTTCCCGGCGCCGCTTGCCCGCTCATCTCCCGCAGTGGCTTCAGCAAACTGTCTTCACTCAACCCCATCAATACCGCAAGCGTCTCCTCTAATTGCCGGTTGTGCAGCTCGCTCGCTAGCTTCACATCCCCGTAACCAAACTCTTGCAGCGGTGCCCGTTCCTCCGCCTCACCCGCAGCCCCGTTCCTCCAATATCGCGGCGCAGCCATCCCAGCGGCAAACATCGCACCGCACCCCACAAACTCCCGCCGCGATATCCCGCCTCTGCTCATCATCATCCCCCTCCCCCGCCGCCGGGTACCCACCAGCCTTTCCTTATACTCTTACACTTTTACACTCTTACACTCTTACACTTCTTCTCCTCTCGCTTCCTGATCGCTGATATCTGATCGCTGATGACCCTCTACCTTCTTTCTTCACTGAAAACTTAAAACTTACCACTGAAATTCCTCCTCACTCCACCGTGAAGTATCCATCCCGCGCCTGCACCACCATCTCTTTATCCTTCACGGTCACCTGAATCTTGTGGTATCCCGCTCCCGTATCTTTGTCCGGCGTATACCCCAAACTGTATTGGTTCCTCAACTCCTCCCCGATCTCCGCATAAATCTTGTCCACGGTCTCTTTCTTCGATACCTGGAACAATCGTCCCCCCGTCTCTTTCGAAATCTGCAACAAGATCTTCTTCCCATCCGGCCGTTCTTCCTGCGGATATCGTCCTCCCCCGCCGCCGCCGTGGCGCCCCCCTCCCATCCCTCCGTGCGGTCCCATCATCCCTCCCCCCGAATGTCCGTACCCCTCGTCATCATCCTTGAACAATATCGAGTACACCACCGTGTCCGCCCGCTGCGCCGTTTGAATCGCCGACGCCAAAGTCTCTTTGCTGCCGCGGTCCACGCCGTCGGAAAGAATAATCAGCGCCTTGCGTCCTTGTTGCTTGCTCATCAATTCATCCGCCGCCAGATAAATCGCGTCATACAAAGCCGTCCCTCCGCCCCTCGAGTGCGAACCATGTCCTCCGCTCCCTCCACCGCCTCCCTGACTCCCGCCTCCACCGCTCCCGCGATCCGCGTCGTACTGCGGCGTTTGCAGCGATTGCAGCGCCGCCTGCAATTTCGGCCGCGATGCCGTGAAGTCCTGCAGCAACTCCACATCCTTGTCGAAATGAATCACAAACGCCAAATCCTTGTCCTGTCTTAACAACTGATCCAGAAAGCTGTAGCTCGCGCTTCGTTCCTGCTCCAGCACCCGCCTCTGGCTCAAACTCGTATCCACCAGCAACCCCAACCGCAACGGCGCGTCGCCCTCCCGCGAGAAGAACGCGATTTTCTGTGGCCGCCCGTCCTCCACTACCCCAAAGTCCTCAGCATTCAGATTCGTGATGATCTTTCCGTGTTTATCCCGCACCGTTGCCTGCACGTTCACCAATGTCACTTTGATGACGCCCATCGGTTGCGCCTTCCCCTGCGCCGCTTGCGGCGACCCCTGTGGCTGTTGTACCTGTGGTTGCTGCGTCTGAGGTCCCGGCGACCCCGTCTGCTGCCCCAGCGCATCCCCACCCGCCATCACAAGCAAAACTAAAACCACCACGCTCATTCCACGCTTCACTAAATCAATCCTCATTTCGCTCCAAACCGGGCGGCCATCCCGCAACCATCCGCCTCAAATGCCAATTCAAAATTGCTTCGCACAATCTCTATCGCACAATCTACCTACAGGTCCTGCAGCCTTAGAAGCCCGCCCAGTCGCTTTTGGTTTTCCACCAGGCACACCTCTACACGCTCCCACTGACTCTCCAGTGGAAGTTCCCTTCAACTCTTCATTAAGTTCCCGGCCGAGACTTGGTTGCCCCAGGCACGGAGTCTGTGCCTGGGTCTTGAATTCTCTTTCCTTCCTCTGCACTCCTCTGTGTACTCTGCACCTCTGCGTTATCTTTTGTTCTCGCTTTTCTTGCCTCCTGATCGCTGATATCTGATCGCTGATATCCCTCTTCCCACCTTCAACTCCCCTTACTTCTTCCCAAAAACCACCGTCTTCCCTGTCCCCGCCGATTCCCGCGCCGCATCCAATATCTCCGCCACAATCACGTTCGTCTCCAGCGAAGAGATCGCGTCCGGCTTCGCTCCATCCAGAATCACCGCACGCAGATACGTCAACTCATCGTCGTAAGGCGGCGCCACCTTCTTCGCCGTCACCATCTGCTCCTCTTCCTTAGCCTTCCGCTCCCGCACTTTCTCCGCTCCGGCCGTCAATACATACCCCGTCTTCCCGTACACTTCCACATCCTCGCGCCCATACGGCCAATTCCACGAAGCCTGCAAAATCGCCTGCGCCTTCGGGTACGTCAGCACAATCGTCGCCTCATCATCCACCTTCGGATAAACATCCGGCTTGATCTGCTGCGTCACCGCCGTCACCGTCAGCGGCCTTTGCCCTTCCATCAGCACCGTCACCAAGTCCGCTCCGTAGCACCCAAAGTCGTACAGCGCCCCGCCTCCACCCAGCTTCGGGTCGCCCAGCCAATTCATGAACTCCGGCCCCACGCCAATCTCTTTCGGCCCAAAGTGTCCGAAGTGCGTCACCATCTTCCGCACATCGCCAATCTCTCCCGCGTGCACCAGATCAAACATCGTGTGCGTGCTCGGCGCCCAATCGATAAAATAGTTCACCAGCACCGGAATCTTCGCCTCATGCGCCGCGCGTTCAATCGCCAGCGCATCCTCGGTACTCACCGCCAGCGGCTTCTCCATCATCACCGGGATATGGTGCTTCGCGCACAGCTCCACGATCTTCCGGTGATCCTTCGTGTTCGTATAAATCAGCACCGCCTGCGGCTTCGTCGCCGACAGCATCTCTTCCAAATCCGCGTGGTACAGCCCCTTATCCAGCGCAAACTCTTTCGCATACTGATCGAACAAGCTGCGATCCGCCTCGCTGATCCCCACAATCTGTATATCCGTCCGCTTCAACGCATTCGTTAAAAATCCACCCACATGCCCATGCACCATCCCCGCAATCACCACCCGCAATGGCGCCGCATCCGCAACGCTTTCCGCCGCCACCACTCCCGTCCCCATCACAACCATCCACACCAACAAAATCGCCAGCACTCGCATCGCCAATTTCATCGCACCCTCCAGTAATTCTCCTCGCATCATACACCGTGCTAAGGGCTTTCTCCGCAACTCTCCTTCTGCGGAGGAGCTAACTTTTTTCTTCTTCCGTTGTGCCCTGCCGCCGTTCCTGGCATATTCT
>Ga0209039_10001490_pt1 | contig 21729 bp, 15 predicted proteins | sample BogFormECP12_OM1_FD_188238 | JGI IMG/M metagenome (GOLD analysis project Ga0209039, IMG submission 188238) | Bog forest soil microbial communities from Calvert Island, British Columbia, Canada - ECP12_OM1 (SPAdes) (version 2) | ecosystem: Environmental > Aquatic > Freshwater > Wetlands > Bog ...
GAGTTGGCGCTTCAGCGCAAGGTCGGCGCGCGCGGCTTGCGTATGATCCTCGAAGACCTCATGCTGGAGTTGATGTACCACCTCCCGATGCAGCGCAAGCTTCGGGACTTTGTCGTGACCGCGGACATGGTCCGCGGCCAGGATATCAATTGGAGTTTGCTGGAAAAGGCGGGATAGTTTTTCTGCAGTCTGCTGGACCTCGATTCTTCCGGCAGTCCTTAATATCCCCGTCGTGAAGGAGTTTCAGGGGCCTGCATGTTCACTCGCGAAAAACAGGAAATGAAACGCGTACCGATGATGCCGGTGCGGGACATGGTCATTTTCCCGCAGCAGATGACTCCCTTCATCGTCGGCCGTGAAGCCAGCGTCCGCGCTCTCGAGGAAGCCCTCGCCGGTGACAAGAAGATCTTTCTCTCCACGCAGCACGATGCTTCCGTGGATGACCCCAAGCCCGAGGAAATTTACGCAGTCGGCACCCTTGCCAATATCGTGCAAAGCGTCAAGCTGCCCGATGGCAACATCAAGGTCCTCGTCGAAGGCATCGAGCGCGCCCGCGCCCTCTCCATCAGCCCCGAGGAAGGTTTCTTCCGCGCCACCATCCGTTTGATGGCCGCCAAAATCGAAACTTCTCCCCAGGTCGAACAGCTCGTCCAGAAGGTCACCACTCTCTACGAGCAGTTCATCAAGCTTTCCCAAAGCCTCAACTACGACACCATGATCGCCGCCGCGCGCGTTGATGATCCTTCCCGGCTGTCGGACACCATCGCCGCCAATCTCCAGCTCCCTGTCGACGAAAAGCAGGACCTCCTGGAAACGGCCGACCCCCTCGAGCGCCTCAATCGTGTCGCCGATATCCTCGAAATCGAGCTCGAAAAGCTCAACGTTGACCGCAACATCAATACCCGCGTCAAGCGCCAGATGGAGCGCGCCCAGAAAGAGTATTACCTCAACGAAAAACTCAAGGCCATTCAGAAGGAACTCGGCCGCGGCGAAAAGAACGAAACCGACGAACTCAAGAAGAAGATCGAATCCGCCGGCATGCCCAAGGACGTCCTCGAAAAGGCCACCACCGAACTCAAGCGCCTCGAACTCATGCCACCGATGTCCGCCGAATCCACCGTCAGCCGCAACTACATCGATTGGCTGCTCGCTGTGCCCTGGAAAAAACGCTCCAAGGAAATTCGCGATATCAAGGCCGCTGAAGTCATCCTGAACAACGAGCACTATGGCCTCGATAAGATCAAGGAACGCATCCTCGAATTCCTCGCCGTCCGCCAACTCGTCAAGAATCCCAAGGGCTCCATCCTGTGCTTCGTCGGGCCTCCGGGCGTCGGCAAAACTTCTCTTGCCATGTCCATCGGTCACGCCACCGGCCGTAAATTCGTCCGCGTCTCCCTCGGCGGCGTGCGCGATGAAGCCGAAATTCGCGGCCATCGGCGCACCTACATTGGCGCGCTGCCCGGCCAGATCATTCAGATGATGAAGAAGGCAGGCACCGTCAATCCCATCTTTGTGCTCGATGAAGTGGACAAAATGTCCACCGACTTCCGCGGCGATCCCTCGGCTGCCCTCATGGAAGTCCTCGACCCCGAGCTCAACCACTCCTTCACCGACCACTATCTCGACGTCGAATACGATCTCTCCAAGGTCATGTTCGTCTGCACCGCCAACGTACTTCACACCATTCCGCAGCCCCTCATGGATCGCATGGAAATCCTGCGCCTCCCCGGCTACACGGAGCAGGAAAAGCTGGAGATCGCCAAGCGCTTCCTCGTCAAGCGCTCCCAGGAAGCCACCGGCCTCTCCGACAAGAATCTCACCTTCACCGATGAAGGCTTGTTGCACATGATCCGCCACTACACCCACGAAGCGGGCGTGCGCAACCTCGAACGCGAGATCCAGAATATCGCCCGTAAGATGGCTCGCCGCGTTGTCGCCGATGGCAAGGATACCTCGATCAAAATCACCGCCGAAAACGTGAATGAATATCTCGGCGTCCTGAAGTACCGCGAATTCTGGCTCGAGAAGCAAAACGAAATCGGCCTCACCACCGGCCTCGCCTGGACCGAAGTCGGCGGCTCCGTCCTAGCCGTGGAAGCCACCACCATGGAAGGCAAGGGGCGCCTGACTCCCACCGGAAAGCTCGGTGAAGTCATGCAGGAATCCGCGCAAGCCGCAATGAGCTATGTGCGTTCTCGCACCGCCGCCCTCGGCCTCGCAAAGGATTTCTACCGCACCATCGATATTCACGTGCACGTCCCCGAAGGCGCCATCCCCAAGGACGGCCCCTCCGCCGGTATCACCATCTGCAACTCCATCGTCAGCGCCCTCACCAAGAACCCCGTGCGCTGCGACGTTGCCATGACCGGCGAAATCACCCTTCGCGGCAAAGTTCTCCCCATCGGCGGGGTCAAGGAAAAGTTGCTGGCCGCCCACCGAATGGGCTTGCGTACCATAGTGCTTCCAAAGGATAATGAGAAAGACCTTGCGGATATCCCTCAGGAGATTCTCTCCAGCCTGAAAATGCATTTCGTGGAAACCATGGACGAAGTGTTGCAGATTGCGCTGGAGCGCCCGATTGTGCCCTTGGAGCACACTGGCGTTGCGCCCGTCGCGGATTCTTTCACGGGCCCCGATAAAGACACGAGTTTGACCAACTAAGTTGCAGTTCCAGGCGTGGCTTGCACCCGCGGGCCGCTCGTTCGTCTGGACTTGGAGCTGCCTCCGGTTGCAGACAGTTTGGTTGCCCGCCCTGTCGGATCATTCGTTCCGCTGGAAGGTATACCACCACGCAGTCCATTCCGGGATCTCAAGGTCAATTAGCACAACCATTTCAACCATCAAATCATCAAGAGTCAGGATATATGGCAAAAGAGACAAGCACTGAAGGCAACAACCAAATAAGCATCAGCCTCGCTGAGCTTAAAGAAAAAAACATCACCGATCTCGCCAAAATCGCCAAGGAGCTCAACATCCCCGGCGCCAGCGGCATGCGCAAGCAGGAACTCATCTTTCAGATCCTCCGCGCTCAGACCGAGAAGAGCGGTTTGATCTTCTCCGAAGGCGTCCTCGAGTGTCTCCCGGACGGCTTCGGCTTCCTGCGCGCCCCGGAATACAACTATCTTCCCGGCCCCGACGACATCTACGTCTCCCCCTCGCAGATTCGCAAGTTCGATCTGCGCACCGGCGACACCGTCTCCGGCCAGGTTCGCCCGCCCAAGGATGGCGAGCGCTACTTTGCCCTCATCAAGGTCGAAGCCGTCAATTTTGAGGATCCCGAGGTTGCCCGCAACAAAATCTTCTTCGACAACCTCACTCCTCTCTATCCCCAGGGCCGCTTGAAGATGGAAACCACCAAGGAAAATTTGACCGGCCGCGTGTTGGACCTGCTCTGCCCCGTTGGCAAGGGTCAGCGCGGGTTGATCAATGCGCCGCCGCGCACCGGCAAGACCATGATGCTGCAGTCCATCGCCAATTCCGTCACCGTCAATCATCCGGAAGTGGCTTTGATCGTGCTCCTCATCGACGAGCGTCCGGAGGAAGTCACGGACATGCAGCGCACCGTGAAGGGTGAAGTCATCAGCTCCACCTTCGATGAGCCGCCCCAGCGTCATATCCAGGTTGCGGAGATGGTCCTCGAAAAGGCCAAGCGCCTCGTCGAGCACAAGCGCGATGTCGTCATTCTCCTTGACTCCATCACCCGCCTCGCACGCGCCTATAACGCCGTCACCCCGCCCTCCGGCAAAGTCCTCAGCGGCGGTATTGACGCTAACGCCCTGCAGCGCCCGCGCCGCTTCTTTGCCGCGGCACGCCACGTCGAAGAAGGCGGCTCGCTCACCATCATCGCCACCGCCTTGATTGACACCGGCAGCCGCATGGACGACGTCATCTTTGAAGAATTCAAGGGCACCGGCAACATGGAAATCTATCTAGATCGCCGCCTCGCCGATAAGCGCGTGTTCCCGGCCATTGATATTCAGCGCTCCGGCACTCGTAAGGATGAACTCCTGCTTCCTCCCGACGAGTTGAGCCGCGTTTGGGTCCTTCGCAAAGTGCTCAGCCCGCTCTCTACCGTCGAGGCCATGGAGCTTTTGCTCAGCCGCCTCTCCAAGACCAAGGCCAACATGGAATTCCTCAACTCCATGTCCGCCCCAACCTGACGGCTTTTGAAATGCTCTTTCTCTTTAGCAGGGTGCGGAAAAAGGACCAAACCGTCATTCCGAACGGAGTCCGCGGAGTGAGGAATCCCTCTTTTCTTGGGTTTCCGCCAAAGAGAGATTTCTCGCTCCGCTCGGAATGACGTACCAAGCCACTTTTTCCGCAAGCTGTTAGGAGGCCGGGGCTTCAGCCCCGGCGTAACGGCTTGCGAGAAGATGGGCTTTAGCCCCTGAAGAGATGTTGCTTGGCATCTTCCCGGGCTGTCTCTATTACCCCGGCCCCCTCTCTTGGGCCGGCTGTTTTCCCCCAGCCCCGTGCCGCGTAGCTTGCAAGGGGAACTTGAGTGCATGAAAAATTCATAGCCCGCCAGCCCATCTTTGATCTGCGCTTGCGGGTCTTTGCCTACGAACTTCTCTTCCGCGGCGGCCCGCAAAATGCCTTCACGCCCTACGCCAACGCCTCCGCCAGCGTCATTGCCGATTCCATCACCCTCTTCGATCTCCAGCTTTTAACCGGCCACGCCCTCGCCTTCGTTAATGTCGACGAACTCGCTCTTCGCCTGGGCGCTCCACGCCTTCTTCCCCCGGATCGCATTGTCGTCGAAATCCTCGAGACCGTTCAGCCCTCCAGCGAAATCCTCGCCATCTGCCGCGAACTCCGCGATGCCGGGTACTTCTTCGCCCTCGACGACTTCGTGGACGCACCGCACTCCCGTCCCTTCGTCGAACTCGCTCACTTCCTCAAGGTGGATTTCCAGTTGCTCGATCCCGGCGCGCGCAAAACCCTCGCCGCCAGGTATCGCAGCCCGAATATCTCTCTCCTCGCCGAAAAAGTCGAAACCCAGCAGGACCTCGATGAAGCCAAATCCCTCGGCTTCTCCTATTTCCAGGGTTACTTCTTCTGCAAGCCCTCCATGATCGAGACGCGCGAAATCCCCGGCAATAAAATCATTCAGCTTCAGTTGCTCAACGCCGTCGCCGCACCCGAACTCGATTTCAATCCCATCGAGGAACTCCTCAAGCTCGAACCCTCCCTGCTCTACCGCCTTCTTCGCTATCTCAATTCCCCCGTCCTCGGCCTCCGCAGCGAAGTCCACAGCGTTCGCCAGGCCCTCTCTCTTCTCGGTGAGCGCGAATTCCGCCGCTGGGTTTCCGTCTTCTCCGTCATCGCCTTAAGCAGCGGCAAGCCTCCGGAGCTGATCCGCACCGCTCTCACCCGCGCCTATTTTTGCGAGGAAATTTCCCGGCACATCGGGCTGCAGGACAAAAGTTCCAGCCTCTTCCTCATGGGTCTTCTCTCCGTCGCTGATGCCCTGCTCGATAAGCCCATGAGCGACGTCCTGAAACTGCTCCCCGTCTCCCCTGATATCAAAACCGCTCTCTGCGGCGGTGAAAACTCTTTCCGCGACGTTTACGAACTTCTCCTCGCGTTCGAACGAGCCGACTGGGCTCGCCTCATCACTCAAATTCAACGCGCTCGCTGCACCGAAGAAGACGTCCCCGACGCCTACAAAGCCGCCATCCAGAAAGCCTCCACCGTCAGCCTATAAAGAAAAGTGGCACAGTCACTCCTGACTGTGCTCGAGCGTCTCTCGTCTCTTCCTCAACCAAGGCGGAGGGTGCCCCAGGTTCGATTTTCTACCTGGGTCTTGGGTTTCCCTTGTGCCACAGTCGCTCCTGACTGTGCTCTTGGGTTTGCACTTGTACTCTCGCCGATTTGGAGCGGGGGCGAGTCTTTGAGCCCCGCGCCTTTTCCTCGTCTTTGTTCATGTCCTTGCAGGGCCCGCCTTCTGAGGCGCGCCGCCCGCGCGGTACGGCAGCGGCCGGATCGTGGCTCGATTGCTCGCCCCTGCAAAACACATTCGAGGGCACACCGCGCTCCACACTGCGAAAAAACCCACCCCCGTCATTCCGAACGGAGTCCGCGAAGTGAGGAATCTCTCTTCTTCCCCTGGTGCTCACCACCAGACGAACCCTCTCGTCCCGAATTCTCGCTTTCAATTGTGGATTTTCACAACCAGGCATGCCAACAACTGAATCTACGCGCGCTCTACCGTCGTTCCCGTTTCGTTCAACTTGCTCTCCCGTTCCTTCGCCAAAAACACGATCAACCGCGCCGTCTCCTCAATTCCCATCGCTGTGTTATCCAGCAGCACCGCATCCGCCGCGCGCACCAACGGCGAAACTTTTCGTTCGCGGTCGCGCTTGTCGCGCTCTCGAACCTCTTGCAAAACTTCCAGCAGCGTAAAGTCCTCTCCCTTTTCCTGGTGCTCTTTCCAGCGCCGCTGCGCTCTCGTTTCCGCGGAAGCCTCCAGGAAAATCTTCAGCTCCGCCTTCGGAAAAACCACCGTGCCGATGTCGCGCCCTTCCATCACCACCCCGCCGCCTTGCCCCGTGCGCTGCTGCTCCGCCACCAGCACCTCGCGCACGCCCGCAATCGTCGCCAGCCGCGAAGCCGCTTGCGCCACTTCCGCCGTGCGAATCTCCTGCGTCACTTCCCGCCCGTCCAAATACACCCGATTCTTCAATCCCGCCGCTTCCTGCTCCGCCGTCGGCGCCGCCAGTTCAATCCGCGTCTCGCGCGTCAACGCTTCCAACGCCGCCTCATTCTCCAGCGATATTTTCCGCTCCAGCGCCTTCAGCGCCACCGCGCGGTACATCGCTCCGCTATCCAGGTACAAGTAGCCCAGCAGCGCCGCCGTCCGCCGCGCCACCGTGCTCTTCCCGGACCCCGCCGGCCCGTCAATCGCAATCGTAAGCCGTGAACTCATCTCTGTGTCTTCTGATCGCTGATATCTGATAACTGATATCAGTAATCAGATATCAGTTATCAGGAATCGAATGTCGCCGATCCATCGCAGTCCACAAGTCCTTGTTCGCCACTCGCCACTCGTCACTTCTTCAAAACCCCATGATGTTATATCCGCAATCCACGTACAGCGTCTCTCCGGTAATTCCCGAACTCCCCTCCGAAAGCAAAAAGACCGCCGTGCTGCCCACTTCCGCAGGATCCACATTGCGCTTCAAGGGAGCACGTTCCGCATGTGCTCTCAGCATCTCTCCCAATTGCGAAATCCCCCGCGCCGCCAGCGTCTTGATCGGTCCCGCCGAAATCGCATTCACCCGTATATTCTTCGCTCCCAGCTCGCTCGAAAGATACCGCACCGTCGCTTCCAGCGCCGCCTTTGCCACGCCCATCACGTTGTATTTCGGCACCACTTTTTCCGCGCCGTAGTACGTCATGGTCACGATCCCGCCGCCCTCCGTCATCAGTGGCGCTGCCGCCCGCACCACCGCGATCAGCGAATACACGCTGACGTCGTGCGCAATCCGGAATCCCTCGCGGCTTGTGTTGACGAAGTCTCCCTTCAGATCTTCCGCCGGCGCGTACGCCACGCTGTGCACCAGCCCGTGCAGCACCCCGTACCGTCCCTGTAATTCCACGAACAGCTTCGCAATCTCCTCGTCCGACGACACGTCGCACATGAAGCCTTCCGACCCGGGCAAATCCGTGATCAGGTCTTTCGCTTCCTGCGCCAGCCGCTCATTTTGATAGGTGATCGCCAGCCGCCATCCCGCTTCGTGCAGCTTCTGCGCGATGGCCCACGCGATACTCCTCTTGTTCGCCAGGCCAAAAATCACCGCTGTTTTTTGTCCTTCGCTCACCATTCCCTCGTATGTTCTTATTCTTGGTTCCTGATCGCTGATATCTGATAACTGATATCAGTAATCAGATATCAGTTACCAGGATTCCCTGACCAACCGGATTCCCCGAAGTGTACCAGCCTTCGCTCGCCACTCGCCACTCGCCACTGCCTCAAATCCGATGAAACGCCTTCTCAATCTCCTTCACTGAAAACCGCAGCACCACCGGCCGTCCGTGCGGGCAGCTCATCGGGCAATCCGTCTTCGCCAGCGCCGCCAGCAACCATTCCATCTTCGTCTGGTCCAGCGGCATATTCACCTTGATCGCCGCGTGGCACGCCGTCGAAGCCGCGATCTTCGCTTGCAGCGTATCAATCGAAATCGCCGCGTTCTCCCGCTCCAGCCCATCCAATATTTCCGTCAACAACTGCTCCGCATCGCCCGCAGCGATCCCCCCGGGCACCGCCTGGATCGCCACGCTCTTCGGCCCCATCGGTTCCACTTCAAATCCGTTCGCCGCCAGCTCCTCGCCAATCTTTTCGTAGATCACCAGTTGCCGCGGCGCCAGCTCGATCACCATCGGCATTAGTAAGCGCTGCGCTTCCACTTTTCCCGCTCGCCGCGCTTCCAGGTGCTGCTCAAACAAAACTCGTTCGTGCGCCACGTGCTGGTCCACGATCCACAATCCCTCGCCGTTCACCGCCACAATAAAACTCGCGCTCACCTGCCCCAGCGGTTTCAAATCCGCAATCTGTTCCGGACGCGGCAACGTTGCTGGTGCCTCCGTGCTCGCCCGCGAAAAATTCTCCGCCCAATTCGCCGTCGCAGGCATCGCCATTCCCGCCGCGGCAGCGTCAAACGCCACTCCCGGCTCAAACGGAAATCGTTGCGGCACCGGTTGCAGCGGCGCTGTCGTCAAATCAAATCCGCCGCCCGACGCGTAGTCCGACCCAACGCCGGAACCCACTCCCAATTCTTCCAACGGTGGAATAATCGCACGCGGCACTCCCGAGTTTGTATTCGGTTCCCCAAATCCTCCCGCAAACGTCCCCGGCGGCGCCACGGGATTCGGCGCCATCGTCGCCGCTGCCGCCGCAAAACTCGCGATCGGCCGCGTGCTCATCAGCGCCTGCCGTATCGCGTCGCGCGTGAAGTCGTGCACAAACTGCGACCTCCGGAAGCGCACCTCGATCTTCGCCGGGTGCACATTCACGTCCACTTCGTCGTACGGCATCTCCAGAAACAGCAGCGTCGCCGGAAACACATTCGGCGGCAAAATATTGCGGTAAGCCTCATGAATCGCGTGCAGAATCAGCCGGTCCCGCACCAGCCTCCGGTTCACAAACACATAAATCCCGTTGCGGTTCAGCCGCTGAATTTCCGGCCGCGAAGTAAACCCCGCCACCTTCAGCGTCGCCGACTCTTCCCCCGCCTCCATCTCCGGCTCGGTAATTGCCGCGCGAAACGCCGCCGATACCGGCGCAATCTCCACCAATTCGTCCAGCGCCTGCCGCCCAAACAACTGGTACACTCGGTCGGCCAGCTTTTCCACCGGCGCGCAATTCACGATTTCCTGCGTCGGCGTCGTCAGCGTAAACTGCTTCCCCGGATTCGCCAGCGCGTAATGCGTCACCAGCGAAGCAATGTGTCCTAACTCAGTCGTGTCCGACTTCAGGAATTTCCGCCGCGCCGGCATGCAGTAAAACAAATCTGCCACGCTGATCGCCGTTCCCGCCGGCAATCCCGCGGGCTTCACGTTCACCAGTTTCCCGCCCGCAAACTCCACCCGTGTGCCTTCGGCCTCGCTCGCGTCCCGCGTTTCCAGCAGCAGCCGCGATACCGCTGCGATCGAGGGCAGCGCCTCCCCACGAAATCCCAGCGTCGCAATCGAGAGCAGGTCCTCCGCCGTGCGCAGCTTGCTCGTCGCGTGCCGCTCAAACGCCAGCAGCGCGTCGTCGTGCGCCATCCCGTGCCCATCGTCAATCACGCGGATCATCCGCTTCCCGCCCACCTCCGTCTCAATCCGCACCGAACTCGCGCCCGCGTCCAGCGCGTTCTCCAGCAACTCCTTCACCACCGAAGCCGGCCTCTCCACCACCTCGCCCGCCGCGATCTTGTTCGCCACCCCCTCCGCCAATATCCGTATTCGGCTCATGTAGCCTTCACACTTCCACGCTGATTGTAGCGCCGCATTGAACGCGCAATTTGCCACCAACGGATTCCAAACCACAGCACTAAGGGAATAAGCAGAGGCGAATTGAATAGCAATCCTCGAATGACGTCTGCCTTCTTCCCGTGTGTGAGGTAAAGGGTCAACACGAACATAACCAGGGTACCCGCGAGCCAACCTGCCACACTAATCGGTAATAGGAACAGTTCTCGCTCGCTGCCAGACATTTCCGGCCATTCGTTTGAGCCGTCCCAAAAGACCTCTCGGCAATGCCAGCATGCTCTATCACCTCCGCCCAACAAACTGTTCGACTTTCCCCAAGTGACCTTGAACGGCCACTTGCAGTACGGACATTTGTACAGAGCGCATCGGAAGATCGGGAGAATTCCAGCCGCACCGCCGATTCCGGGAATTACTCCTTTGAATGGTTCGATCTCATTCTTTATAACCCATAACCGATCCATCGTGTCTTCCTTGTAACGTCACTTGCTCGGCTTGATTTGAATCCCCAACTGCTCCAACTGCTCCTCATCCACCGTGCTCGGCGATTCCGCCATCAAATCCACCGCCGCTGTCGTCTTCGCAAACGCAATCACCTCGCGGATGGATTTCTCCCCCGCCAGCAGCATCGTCACGCGGTCCAGCCCGAGCGCAATTCCGCCATGCGGAGGCGTGCCATACGTCAACGCATCCAGGAAAAACCCAAAGCGCCGCCGCAATTGCTCTTCCGTCAAGCCCAGCGCCTTAAACAGCCGTTCCTGAATATCCTGCCGGTGAATTCGGATGCTTCCCGATCCCAGCTCAACGCCATTTAGCACCAGATCGTAGCCCTTCGAGCGCACTTCCCACGGCGCCGTCTCCAGCTTCTCTAAATCTTCGTCCACAATTCCCGTGAACGGGTGCTGCGCGCTCACCCACGTCTTGTCCGTCTCGCTCCATTCAAACAGCGGAAATCCCGTCAGCCACAGGAATTTCCACTGCGACTTGTCAATCTGCCCCAGCGATTCTCCAAGCTGCAGCCGCAATTGCCCCGCCACCAGCGCCGCCGCTTCCGTTCCTTTAATCTCTTCCTTCGCGGACACCGCCACCACCAGATCGCCCGTCTTCGCGCTGCAAGCCTCCGCGAGCTTCTTCACATTCTCCGCGCCAATCAATTTCTCCACGGTCGAAGTAATTCCCTCCGCCGCCACTTTCACGAAGTACGCCCCACGCGCGCCCAGCCCCTTCGCCTTCTCCGTCAATTCATCCAATTGTTTCCGCGAATACCCCGCCGCGCCCGGCGCCGCCAGCGCGAAAATGCTCCCGCCAATTTGCAGCTTCTGCCTCGCCTCCGCCGGAAAACACTCAGTCACCTCGTGCAGCTCCATGCCAAACCGCATGTCCGGCTTGTCGCTGCCATACTTCCGAATCGCCTCTTTATAAAGCATGTGCGGAAACGGCGCCTTCGCTTCAATCCCCGCCACCCCGCACGCCCGCACCATCACGTTCTCGATCACGCTGAAAATATCTTCCTGCCGCGGAAACGACATCTCCACGTCCAGTTGCGTGAACTCCGGCTGCCGGTCCGCGCGCAAATCCTCATCGCGAAAACATTTCACAATCTGGAAATACCGGTCCAGCCCGCCAATCATCAAAATCTGCTTGAAAATCTGCGGCGATTGCGGCAACGCGTAAAACTTCCCGTGATGCACGCGGCTCGGCACCAAATAATCGCGCGCGCCTTCCGGCGTCGAACGCGTCAGCATCGGCGTCTCCACCTCGATGAACCCCATCTCGTCCATGGTCTTGCGCATTTCCAGCAAAATCTTGTGCCGCAGCGCCAGGTTTCGTTGCGGTTTCGGCCGCCGCAAATCCAAATATCGGTAGCGCAGCCGCGTCTCTTCCGCCGCGTTGATCTCGTCTTCCACCGGAAACGGTGGTGTCTTCGCGTTATTCAGGATGTGCAGCTTCGTCGCCACCAGATCGATTTCGCCCGTGGCAATTTCCGTGTTGGCCTTCTCGCGTTTCGTGACGCGACCTTCCACTGCCACCACAAACTCGCTCCGCGCCTGCTCCGCCTTCGCGTGCGCTTCAGGCTGCGTCTCTTTGTTGAACACTACCTGCACGATCCCTGTGCGGTCGCGCACATCCAGAAACAGCAAATTCCCCAAATCGCGCCGCCGGTGTACCCATCCCATCACCGTCGCCGGCCGGCCCGCGTCCGAAGCACGCAGCACCCCGCAATAATGTGTCCGCTTCAACTCTCCCAAAAAGTCCAGCACGTCAGTCCACCTGTAGCTCAGGCCTTCAGGCCCGAAGCTCCCATTCTTGCACTTTTATACTTTTCTACTTTTATACTTCTTTACTCTTCAAGTCCCTAAAGTACTCCACTAACCTATCCTCCCGAACCGACTCCTGCGTCCCATCTGCCAGCGTCTTCACCGTCCACTCTCCGCTAGCCACTTCATCCTCGCCCAAAATCAGCGCATACCGCGCGCCCAACTTATCCGCCTGCCCCAGCGCCTTGCCAAATTTCTGTTCCACCGGCGGCAACTCCACGCGAAATCCCGCCGACCGCAAATCCCGCGCCGCGCGTATCGCCGTCGCCAGCGTTTTCTCCCCCATCCACGCGATGTACACGTCGCGCCCCTGCGCCACGCTGCCCTTCCCCGCTTCCTGCAGCGAAAGGATCAGCCGATCCTCGCCAATGGCAAATCCAATTCCTTTCGTCGGCGCACCGCCCAGCAATTCCACAAGCCCATCATACCGCCCGCCGCCGCACACCGCGTTTTGCGAACCCAATCCCCGCGCGGTAATCTCAAACGTAGTCCGCATGTAATAGTCCAGCCCGCGCACCAGCCGCCAATTTTCCTGGTACTTCACGCCGCGCAAATCCAATTGCCGCTTCATTTCCGCGTACTGCTTCGCGCAATCCACGCAAAGGGAATCGCCAATCCGCGGCAGCCCCGCGATAATCTCCTGCTCGCTCTCCAGTTTCGAATCCAGCACGCGCAACGGATTCGTCTCAATCCGCCGCTGGCTGTCCGCCCCCAGCCTGTCTTTCACCTGCTCCAGCGCCGCCTTCAACTTCTCCACATATCCTCGCCGACACTCAGGCGCGCTGTGCCCGATCGAATTGATATCCAGTTGCAGGCCTTCCAGCCCCAGCCGCCCGAAAAACGTCATCACCATCTCAATTACTTCCGCGTCCACCGCAGCGTCTTTCGCAATCGTCTTCGACGCGTCCGTGTTCGGTGTGATCGCTTCCAGCACCTCCGCCCCAATCTGATAAAACTGCCGGTATCGCCCCTTCTGCGGCCGCTCCCGCCGAAACATCGGCCCCATGTAGTACAGCTTCACCGGCTGCGTCAAAGCATGCATCCCATGCTCGATGTACGCCCGGCAAACCGATGCGGTCGCCTCGGGTCGAAGGCTGAGTACGTCACCAAAACGGAAAAACAGCAAGGCTTGCTTCACGCCCTTTAGCGACTGTTCAAATGCGATCTCATCCGACGCCGACTGCGTTCCAATAAAGCTTTTTCCTGCACTTTCCATATCACCTAAGCACCTCCGGACATGCATTAGTGCTTTTTCGTTATCAGGTGTTTTGGGCACGTCTCCGGCAGACATTCGCTCGGACAAGATATCCGCATACGAAAGGACTGACCGCTCGAACTGTGCAAACTCCGACGGTAATCCAGGACTAACACCCTTCACGACTAGGGCGGCCCGATATTGTGTCAGCTCAATCCAGCTGTGATCCTCGAACGAATACATTTCCTTGGAGACAATGTCTGTCTCCCCGCCCACGGCCCGCGCAAACAATTCCGTCGGCTCAAAAATTGGTAGCCGTATCTCCCCAAATCCAAACGTCCCAAACACTTCGCGCGCCGTCTGCTCCACCCGGTTCCACAACTCCGTCTCCGGTGGCAGCAGGTCCCGCGTCCCCTTAATCGCCTGAAATTTACGTTTTTCCGCCATTTGCCCCTGGAAAGCGCCGCTCAGCCCTTGTACTTGCTCCAATCCACGTTCTCACCCCGCTCCATCGCCTCAGAGCGATAAATCTCTTTGTATTTGGCATACCGCTCCGCATACATCGCAATCGAAGCAATATCCTGTTCCGTCAACGGACGTTTCACTTTTCCAGGTGCGCCCATGACCAAACTGCCCGGAGGAATAATCGTCCGCTCCGGGATCAAACTTCCCGCCGCAATAATACTTCCCGTCCCGATCACCGCCCCGTTCAATATCGTCACCCGCATCCCAATCAAGCAGCGCGACTCAATCGTGCACCCATGCAGCATCACCGCATGCCCCACCGTCACATCGTCTCCCAAAATCAGCGGGTTGGTGTCCTTCATCACATGCAACACGCTGCCATCCTGAATATTCGTGCGTTTCCCGATTCGTATAAAGTTCACATCGCCGCGCGCCACGCACATCGGCCAAACGCTCGCGTCCTCGCCAATCGTCACGTCGCCAATAATCACCGCCGACGCATCAATGTACGCAGACGCGGCAATCTCCGGCCACTTCCCGTGATACGCCCGAATGTCAGGAACGCCCTTCAAGGACATCTCCGATTCCCCGTAACTGATTGCAGGGCCACAGGATAGCCACCACCTGCGCCTTCCGCGCACCTTCCGCGAATACCCCACGATAGCATCCGCTTCCCCCCCATGACAAGGAATCCCCCAATCTCAACGTCGCCTCTTCCGCGCTCGGTAGCAAAGCTCTTGTAGCGGCCGCCTTCTGAGGCGGGCGCCTTTGCCACTCGCAAAAAATCCCCGTTGATTCCTTAGCAGGCCGGGGCTCCAGCGATTGTGTAAGCAACAAGGTTTTTCGCCAGAGCACGCTTCCGCAGCTAGCGGGCAAAGCAACACACCGTCATTCCGAACGTAGTCTGCGCAGTGAGGAATCCCTCTTCTCTTGGGTTTCCTTGCGCTATTATCATCACCAGATATTCGGAGGCCTCCGCCATGTCTCCAGCCGAACCCGCACCACCGACCATCTTCGAGGGCAACACCCCCATACTCCGCGTCCAAAACGTGGCCGCCAGCATCCTTTACTACGTCCACCATCTTGGCTTCAAACTCAATTGGCAGGCTCCCATCTTCGCCTCTGTCTCCCGCGGCCGCTGCACCATTTTCCTCTCCGAAGGCGATCAAGGACACCCCGGCAGTTGGATATGGGTTGGCGTAGGTGACGCCGACGCCTTGCTCGAGGAATATCGCCGCTCCGGCGCCAGAATCCGCCATCTACCCACAAACTATTCCTGGGCCTACGAAATGCAAGTCGAAGATCCCGATGGCAACGTTCTTCGCCTCGGCTCCGAGCCGAAAAAAGACGCCCCCATCGGCGAATGGCTGGACATGCACGGCGTCCGCTGGGTGCTCTCCCCCGATCAACAATGGCACCGCGCCGACCCACAGTGACAACCGATGCCGATCGCAAAAGTTCGCTGCACTTCTCTTTAGGGGGTCAGGGCTTCAGCCCCGGCACAAAGTTTCAACAAACCAGTGGGCTTTAGCCCCTGAAGACTCCGGACATCTCTGCATTATTTTCGCGACACAACACTTTCAGCTCTTACGCCCCGCTCTTCTTCCTCACATAATCCCGAAACCAAATCCGCTTCCCTTCCTCAATCGCCTTATTCCCCAGAACAACGGCCACCGCCTCGCCCCATCCCGCCTGTTCATCCGCCTCGGGCTTCTGATTATTCACAATCCCCCGCACAAACGATTCGCACGCCAGAAAATTCGCGTTTCCTTCCACGTCTTCCGGCACAGGCACCGCCTCGCCCTTGCCGCGGTACGGCATCTCCGGCATATAACTCGCCCCCGTAATGATGCCATGGTCGATCAAAACCTGTGTCACCGTCGAAGCCTTCAGCTTCTTCGCCTCGGAGTACAGCATCGCGTCGCCTTCCGTCAGCACCGCGCTCCCCTCGGTCCCATACACGCGCAATTGCGCCCCTTCCAAGGCATTGGTAGTAATTGCGGAAAAAAATAAAGTTTGCCCGTTGGGATACCGATAGGCGACCTGCACGTTGTCGTACGTCTCCCGCCCGTCCTTCCAGTAATCGATTCCCCCGCTTCCCACCACCGATTCCGGATAGCCCCCAAAGACCTGGTTCGCGAAACCGATGTGATGCGAGCCCAGCTCCGCCAACAACCCCAGCGAATATTCCTTGTATAGCCGCCAGTTGATCAATCGCTCCAGCTTCTTGTCGCTGGGATCAGGCACCGCTCGCCGCCAATTATTGTTCCGATGCCAGCATGCGTTGATCTGTGTGATCTGTCCCAGCTTTCCTTCGCGAATGCGGCGCAGCGTATCGCGGTACCACGAAGCGTATGTATACTGCAGCCCCACCTGGTAGTGCTTTCCCGTTCGCTTCACCGCTTCCACAATGCCGTCGCATTCCTCCACCGTGAACGCCATGCTCTTCTCGCCGTAGACGTGCCGCCCGCTTTCCAGTGCCGCGATGACGTGCTGCGCGTGCATCGAAAGCGGCGTAGCCACAATCACCGCATCGATATCCTTCGCCGCCAGCATCTCACGGTAATCCCGATATATTGGCGTTTCTTCTCCCGTAATTCCCCGCCCCGCCGCAAACCGCGGCTCGTACACGTCGCATAGCCCCGTAATGCGCGCTCCCGGCACGCGCAAAAATGTCCGCATCAACTCCTGCCCGCGGCTCCCAACTCCAATCACTCCAAGCCGCACCTGCGGGCCGGAGTAAGGCGCCACGCTCTTCGGAGCTTCCTTGCATCCCGCCACCAGCAACGCTCCGGCCAGCGCCCCCGCGGCATTGCCCATGAATTTCCTGCGATCGATTTCGCTCATTGTGTTTTTGTTTTCCTCTCTCCGCCGCCCGCCAGCGTATTACCGCAATCCCCCATGCAGCCGGGCCACTTCCACGGCGCCACCTGGGGTGAATCAATCTTCCCTGTAACCCACAGCCCCGCCACATGCGGAAAACTCGCCAGATACTTCGCTCCCTCGTCCGCTCCCATCACGAACATCGGCTTCGAAAGCGCTTCCGTCGTCGTTCCATCCGCGGCGATCACGCTCGTTTGCAGCATGCCTTCAACCGGCGCGCCCGTGCGTGGGTCCATGATATGGCAATACGTGCGCCCATTCAGTTGAAAAAACTTTTCGTAGCTCCCCGACGTGGAAAGCGATTCATCCTTCAGCAGCACCGCCGCGATCGTCTTCGAACGGTCGCCGGGCTTCGGGACGCGCACCAGCCAGCCCTTTTCCCCTGGTGGCACGCCCAACGCATACAGCGTGCTTGATCCCGCATCCACCATCGCCACCTTCACGCCCGCCTCGCGCAATATCCCCACCACGCGATCCACCGCATAACCTTTTCCGATGCCGCCAAGGTCCAGCTCCATCCCCGGCACCGCAAAATGCACCGCCCGCGTTGCCGCATTAAGTTGCACTTTCTCCCAGCCGGTCTTCTCTCGCGCTTGTTCCAACTCTCGTGCCGTCGGATAGTGTCCCTGCCCGCGAAAGAATCCCCACGCCCGCATCAGCGGTCCCACGGTGATGTCGAATGTTCCTCCGCTTCGTTTGCTGTACCCAAGGCAGGTTTGCAGTAGCGCAAAAACCTCCGGATCGGTCGTCACCCACTCGCGTCCTGCCAGCCGGTTGATTCGCGAAAGCTCGCTCTCCGGATTGTAATTGCTCAGGGTCCGGTCCAATCGCTCAATCTCGTCAAACGACGATTCAAACGCCGCCTCTGCCTGCCCCTCGCTCACCGCATAAAGATAAATCGTGAACTTTGTCCCCATCGCCTCCCGCGACTGCACATACAACTTCGCCGTCCGCGCTGGCGCCATCTGCGCCGCCAGCAACAAAAAAGACACCACGCCCAGAAGTGCCCATACTCCCAGGCGGGTGTCTCGGGTACGTTTTTCAAGATTGGATTCGACCGGTACGGATCCGTTCATCAAAACGCCCTCACTCCAGTGAACGACTAATATCCCACGAATGTTCCCTCTTGGAGAGCGGCGGCTTGCCGCCGCTTTTGAGGTCAAGGCCCCGCATCAATCCACAGAGAAGGGCACCAGGGGTCGGAGCTTTAGCTCCGACATGAAATGCGTGGCTCTCATTGGGCTTCAGCCCCTGAGGAAACTCTTTCTTTTTCTTTCGCAGCAACCCGCCAAACACACGCATTCAGCTCAATCGATCTGCACCGTCGGCCCCACCGACGACCCCGCCAATTCCTCCAGCCGCGCCACCACCGCTTTCGTCACGCGGTACAGGCTCTGCGCCGCCGGCGCCGATTCCCCCTGCGCCGCCACGGGCTTCCCCGTATCACCGCCCAACCGGATTCGCGGATCAATCTCCACTTCGCCCAGCACCGGCACGCCATATTCCGTCGCCGTCTTCGCGCCTTCGCCGTGCCCGAAAATATCGATCGGCTTCCCGCAATGTGGGCAGCTGAACGTGCTCATGTTCTCCACCACTCCGAGCACTTCCACATTCACTTGCCGGAACATCTCAATCGCCTTGCGCACATCCGCCAGCGCCACCGTCGATGGCGTCGTCACCACCACCGCTCCCGTCACCGCCACCGTCTGGATCAGCGTCAACTGCACGTCGCCCGTCCCCGGCGGCAAATCAATCACCAGGTAATCCAGCTCGCCCCATTCCACGCTCCGCAAAAACTGCGTGATCACGCTGTGTAGCATCGGCCCGCGCCAGATTACCGGCTTGTCGCCGGGATTCAGCAGTCCCATCGAAATCATCTTCAGGCCCTGCGCGTCAACCGGAATGATGCGCTGCTGTGGCGTGGCCATCGGCTCGGCTTTGGACCCCAACATGATCGGCACATTCGGCCCATACACGTCTGCGTCCAACAATCCCACTTTGTAGCCCAGTTTCGCCAGCGCCAGCGCCATATTTACGGCCACCGTGGTTTTTCCCACGCCGCCTTTTCCGCTGGCCACGGCAATCAGGTTTTTCACTCCCGGAATCGGCTGGCGTTCCGGCATTTGTCCCGGCATTGTCCCCGGTGGCATCTATATATTCCCTTCCCAAACAGTTTTAAGGGTAATTGCGTCCTGCGCGTTCTGAATTTCCTTTACTTCATTTATTTCTTCAACTTCCTTTGCTTCCTCTTCACACGCTCGACCCATGGCACTTCTTATACTTCTTCCCCGATCCGCAGGGGCACGGATCATTGCGTCCCACCTTCGCCCCCGCGCGCACAGGTTTCGGCGCTTCGGCTTGCCCCGCACCTGTTTGGTACTGAAGATCTTTCTGCTGCCGTTCCTGCCGCCGCTCCAGCGCTCGCGCAAAATCCGGCAATCGTTGCGCCGGCGCATCCGTTGCCCGTGCCGCTGCACTTGCTGCCGCAGCCGCCGCGCCCGGCATCGTGCGCGGTGTCTCCGGCCGAGGCTCCCTCGCCTGCGGTGGCGCCTCGTTCTGCTGAATCTGCACGTGAAACAGGTAGCGCACCGTCTCGTTGTCAATCCGCGTCATCATGTCTTCAAACAAGATGAACGCTTCCTTCTTGAATTCCACCAGCGGATCTTTCTGCCCGTACCCTCGCAGCCCGATCCCTTCCTTCAGGTGGTCCAGCGACAGCAGGTGGTCTTTCCACTGCGTATCCACGACATCCAAAATGATGCGCCGCTCCAACCACCGCAGCAGGTCCGGGCTGAACTGCTTTTCCTTTTCCGCATAGCGGTTCTTCACCGCTTCCACCGTCGCGTCCGCCAACTGCACGTGGTTCAGCGTCCCGGGGTCCGCGCCCGCCGTTTTCGCGTCGATTCCAAACTGGCTGTGCACTTCCGCCAGAAACTGCGCCGTGTTCCACTGGCCCGGATGCTGCTCCTTCGGGCAATACGTGTCCACCGCTTCCAGCGCCACGTCCTCGGCGATTCCCAGCACGTAATCGCGCTGATCCTTTCCTTCCAGAGCCGATCGCCGGATCGCATAAATCGTCTCGCGCTGCTTGTTCATTACGTCGTCATATTCGAGGAGGTGTTTTCGAGCGTCAAAGTTCTGCGCTTCCACCGATTTCTGCGCCTGCTCAATCCGGCTGGAGATCAGTCGCGATTCAATCGGCACGCCTTCCGTCATTCCCAGCCGGAACATCAGTTGCTTCACGCGCTCCCCGCCAAAAATGCGCATCAAATCGTCTTCCAGCGACAAAAAGAAACGCGACGATCCCGGGTCACCCTGGCGTCCCGCGCGGCCCCGCAACTGGTTGTCAATGCGCCGCGCCTCGTGCCGCTCCGTCCCCAGAATGTGCAGCCCGCCGACCGCCACCACCTCATCGTGTTCCGCTTTGCACTGTTCCGCGAACGTGTCGTACATGGGTTTCCACTGGTCTTGCGGCACCTGGAAGATCTTTCCTTCGTGCTGGAACAACACCATCTGCACCGCGGGCTGCGCCCCGTTTGCCGTCCCGTTCTCCCCGCCAATTACCGCGGGCGCCGCCGCATACGGAATCGCCAGCTTGTTCTTCAAAAAGTATTCGCGCGTCATGGACTCCGGATTGCCGCCCAGCAGAATGTCCGTGCCGCGTCCCGCCATGTTCGTCGCCACGGTTACCGCGCCCTTGCGTCCCGCCTGCGCCACAACCCGCGATTCCCGCTCGTGCTGCTTCGCGTTCAACACCTGGTGCGGTATCCCGGACTTCTTCAGCAAATCCGCAATCGTCTCCGATTTCTCAATCGAGATCGTCCCCACCAGCACCGGCTGCCCGCGCTCGTGATAGTGCCGTATGCCGTTCGCCAGTGTATTGTCTTCCTGCAATACCCCGTTCACCACCGCCTCGAATTTTTCCTTCTCCGTCCGGTACACGACGTCCCGGTGCTCCGTCCGGATCAGCTTCCGGTTCGTCGGAATCACCACCACATCCAAATCGTAAATTTTCCCGAACTCCGCCGCTTCCGTTTCCGCCGTTCCCGTCATTCCCGACAGCTTCTTGTACATGCGGAAATAGTTCTGAAACGTGATCGTCGCCAGCGTCTGGTTTTCCCGCTCGATCTTCACCCCTTCCTTCGCTTCCACCGCCTGGTGCAATCCGTCCGACCACCGCCGCCCCGGCATCTGCCGCCCCGTGAACTCGTCCACGATGATCACTTCGCCGTCTTTCACCACGTAATCCACATCATTCCTATAAAGCGAATGCGCCCGCAGCGCCTGGTACACGTGGTGCATGATCTCCACGTTCGTAATGTCAGACAAATTCCCCAGCCCCAGCAGCCGCTCGCACTTGCTGAAGCCCTCTTCCGTCAGCGTCGCCGTGCGGTGCTTCTCGTCCAGCGTGTAATCAATGTCCTGAATCAGCTTGGGAATGATTTTGTCGATCTTGAAATATTTATCGGTGGACTCTTCCGAAGGCCCCGAAATGATCAGCGGCGTTCGCGCTTCGTCAATCAGGATCGAATCCACTTCGTCCACGATGGCGTACTGGTGCCCGCGCTGCACGCAGCTCGCCAGGTCATACTTCATGTTGTCGCGCAAATAATCGAACCCGAATTCGTTGTTCGTCCCGTACGTTAAATCCGCTCCGTACGCCGCGCGCCTCTGCTCGTCATCCAGGTCATGCACGATCACGCCCACCGTCAATCCCAATGCCTTGTACAGCGGGCTCATCCACTCCGCGTCGCGCCGCGCCAGGTAATCGTTCACCGTGACCAGGTGCACACCCTTGCCTGCCAGCGCATTCAACGCCGCCGGCAGCGTCGCCACCAGCGTCTTCCCTTCTCCCGTTTTCATTTCCGCAATCTTGCCCGCGTGCAGCACCATCCC
>Ga0209039_10001491_pt1 | contig 21728 bp, 22 predicted proteins | sample BogFormECP12_OM1_FD_188238 | JGI IMG/M metagenome (GOLD analysis project Ga0209039, IMG submission 188238) | Bog forest soil microbial communities from Calvert Island, British Columbia, Canada - ECP12_OM1 (SPAdes) (version 2) | ecosystem: Environmental > Aquatic > Freshwater > Wetlands > Bog ...
ACGACGATCGCTACTGGCAAGCCGGCCTGGGGGTCTGCAACACGCTTTTCGACGATCCCTATTTGAGCACCGGCGAGCGGCACCAGGGCCTCATTCTGCACTCGGTCTATCACCGGCCAAACGGCTGGGACGCGGTTCCCGAAGGGGGACGCGTACCCGCAGGGGAGTCGTCCATGTGGGGCGATTATCACGCGCGGGAGGCGGGGCTGTACCTATTGCGCTTAATCGAGAACAAGCCCTACCTCAAGTTCTGGGTGTGAGCGCCTTACTTCTTTCCCCGCTTTACCAACTGCTGCAAATCCAACAAGTGTTGCGGCCGGTACGTCTTCTTCGACCACTTCGATTCCGGTTCGAATTCCACACCGACAAAGTATCCGATCTCCCGGTAAACGCAATACCGCACGCGCCCCACAAATGCCTGATGGGGAGATTCCCAATGGATCTCCGCCTCGAGCGGCACGGCCGTTTCCATTTGCAGGCAGGCGCCGGATGTCGAAATATCTTCCAGAAGCCCGGTCGCCTTCTCCGTCTTGCCCGCCTGATCCTTCCAGCAGACCTCGACCATGTCTGCGCATAACATGCGAACTTCCGTGCGCCGTTCCTGCATACTTCCCATATCGGCGGCTGAACCCGCCTCCTTTACGATAAGATGACTTAAGTCCCAGGTAAACATGTACCTACGACTTTCCGTGGCGGTCGCGCTAGTGGCTATCCTGCTGACCGGCTGCGCACACAAGAAGCACGCCCGGCGCACGCCGCCACCGCCGGCGCCGGCGCCATCGCCATCGGCCGTACCCAAACCAGGGTACACCGAGACCGGTGTGGCCAGTTGGTACGGCCACCCCTACCACGGCCGGCGGGCCGCCAACGGCGAGATCTACGACATGGAAAAGCTCACCGCCGCCCACCGCACTCTCCCGTTCGACACCTGGCTCCGGGTTGAGAACCTCGGCAACAGCAAGAGCGTGGAGGTCCGCATCACCGACCGCGGTCCCTTTGTCGAGGGCCGCATGATCGATCTCTCCCACGCCGCCGCGCGCGCCATCGACATGATCGGCCCGGGCGTGGCCCGTGTTCGCATCGAGGTGATCCGCACCCCCGCATACGTTCCGCCCGCCGTCTTCGCCGTTCAGGTGGGGGCGTTCCGCGATCGCTCCAACGCCGAGCGCCTGCGCGCCGAAATGCAGTCGCGTTACGGCTCGGCGCGCTTGGTCCAACGCGCGGATAGTCCCGATTTGTGGCGCGTGGTGGCCGGTTCCGAAGCCACCGAAGAGGGCGCCAACGGCCTGGCTGTACGGATTCGCAAAGATTTAGGTGAGAAATTCGCCGCCTTCGTTGTACGAGTTGATTCTATGTAGTCGAGGTGTCCCATGAATCGGCTCGCGGCGGGCTGCGCTCACGGCCTGGTCGGCCAGTCGCCGCAGATCAGCGCCCTGCGGCGGCTCATTACGAAGGTTTCGCGCAACCGGCTTTCGGTGCTGCTGCTGGGCGAGAGCGGCACCGGCAAAGAGGTGGTGGCGCGGGCCGTGCACAACGCCAACCCGCGCGGCGAGTTCGTCCCCATCGACTGCGGCTCGCTGGTCGGCACGCTCATGGAAAGCGAGTTGTTCGGCCACGTCAAGGGCGCGTTCAGCGGCGCCGTCGAGAACAAAAAGGGACTGGTCGAACTGGCCGACGGCGGCACCGCCTTCTTCGATGAAATCGGCGACCTTCCGCTGGAGATGCAGGTCAAGCTGCTCCGGCTCATCCAGGAAGGCGAGTTCCGGGCCGTCGGCGCTCTGCACTGGCGCAAGGTCGATCTCCGCATCATGGCCGCCACCCATCGCGACCTGCGGGCGGAGGTGGCCGCCGGCCGTTTTCGCCAGGACCTCTTTTATCGCCTCAACGTGGTGGTGGTTCACCTGCCGCCCCTGCGCGAGCACAAGCAGGACATCCCGCTGCTCATCGATCACTTCCTCGACCGGGGGCGCGCCTCGGGCTTGCCCCCGTTCCGTTTTGGCGACGAGCTTCTGGCGGCGCTCCTCTCCTACGACTGGCCAGGCAACGTCCGCGAGTTGCAGCACTGCCTGGACCGCATGGCCGCCCTGCACTCCGAAGGCGCCCTGCAAATGGCCGACCTGCCCTCGCCCCTCCAATACCAGCGCGCGTCCTGCGATTTAGAGAGCCTCTCCGGCGCTCTGGCGGGTCCGGGTGGAGAGGCGGAGATGCCCCACTTCGCCATTCCCCCTAAATCGCCTGTCATCTCCATTCCCGAGAGCGAAAAGCAGACCATCGCCAGCGCGTTGGCCGCCACCAATGGAAAGCGTGCCAAGGCCGCCGGCCTGCTGCACATCAGCCGTACCACTCTCTACCGAAAAGTGAAAGAATACGGACTGTAGCCGCGTGGCCATACTGCCGGCGGAATCAAGAGATCTATGTCCGATTTCTCGGGCGAATCGCCCAGAATTGCCTTGGATGCCACCTATTCTGTCGGTGGCGACCTCTCCGGTGTCGGCCTTTATTCGCGCGAGATGCTGCGTGGCCTGGCTACCTCCCATCCGGAAGCGCGCTTCGATTTCTGCTACCGGCCGCACCGCTACTGGCGCTCGCGGACCGCTCCGCTTCCGCCCAATGCCCGGCGGCGCCTGCTGGCCGAGCCGCTCGGTCCGCGCGCAGCCGATCTCTTCCACGGCCTGAACCAGCGCCTGCCGCGAATCCCCTTGCGGCGCGCCATCGCCACGTTCCACGATCTGTTCGTCCTCACCGGCGAGTACTCCACCGCGGAATTCCGCGCGCGCTTCGCCGCCCAGGCCCGCGACGCCGCCCAGCGTTCCACCGCTATCATCGCGGTCTCCGCGTTCACCAGGGACGCAGTGGTCTCTCTGCTCGGCGTGGAAGCCGCCAAGGTCCGCGTCGTCCACCACGGTGTCCGCGACCTGCCCTGTTACCCCACCACCCGCGAAAAGGTCGTCTTGGACGTAGGCGCCATCCAGAAACGAAAGAACATCGCGCGCCTCGTGGAAGCGTTCGAAACCCTCGAACCGGACTGGCGGCTGGTACTGGCCGGTTCCCTCGGATACGGTTCGGCCGACATCCTGGCGCGTATTGAACGCAGCCCCGCCCGCGAACGCATCTCGATTCTTGGCTACGTCTCACCAGGCGAGCTCGCCCATTGGTATTCCAAGGCCATGATCTTCGCTTTCCCCTCGCTCGACGAAGGCTTCGGAATGCCCGTGCTGGAAGCCATGGCGGCGGGAACCCCGGTGGTGACATCCAACCGCTCGGCGCTCCCCGAAGTGGCCGGCGACGCCGCTCTTCTGGTGGATCCGGGAAACACCGAGGCGCTCGGCGAAGCGCTGCGCCTCTTAGCTGGGAATGAGGATTTGAGGCGGGACCTGGCCTCGCGCGGCATAGCACGGGCGCGTCTATTCACCTGGGAGAAAGCGGTTCGCGAAACCTGGGACGTCTATCGGGAAGTGCTGGCGGCTAGCGGTTTTCGTCATCCACCGCAATTTTGAGAGCGCGCAAGAAGCGATGGTCCTGGGTGGTGAACTTGATCTTGCCGGTGGTTTCGAAACCGCGCCTGGGTTCCTCTGTCACCTCGATCTCGGGTTCATCGTCCGCGCCACTGTCGGCGCTGCTGTCATCCCTGCGGTTGAAGCCGATAGTCGCCTCTAGAACCAGGAAAACGTCGTAACCGGCCTTCTTGATCTCGCCGATCGCCTCCGCGATCCGGTCGGACTCGGAAAGGGAATCGTTGATCGCGTTTCCCAATTCCTGCATCAGGTGCTTCAATGGCTCTTCCACAGAATTGCTCCCTCTTACTGGATGCGCCGGACGCGACCGGCGTTTCACCCATGGGCCCTCATCCACTCGTTCCGATTGTAATGTACGGCGCTCGGCTGCACAAGCGGACCCAATACTTATATCGGCAATTCACGGGCCAAATTCCATAGCAAAACTTCCGGCATCACAGGTTTGTTACCATGGAGGGCGTGTGGAAACGTCTCACCGTCCAACACGGAGTCCGCTACGGCCGCGAGTTCGTCAAGCATATCGTCCCCGCCATTCTGAAGCCCGCCCGGGCTCTCTGGAATCAGGTCATTGGATTTCTTTTCTTATCCTTAGCGGTATTTTTCGGCGCCGGCGTGGTGCGCTACGCCAGGGGACTTATGAAAGCCGGGCCCGGCGGTGGAACGGGTGAACTGATGGGCTTGGTCGGGGCCGGCTTCTGTACTTTCCTGATGGCCTGGTACGGTGTGTCATCTTTCCTGCGCGCGCGGCGAATTTCCCGGTCGTGAACCGCGAGTTGGCGGCGGTGGCCTGCTGGATCCCGGCCTGGCGTGCCGGTAGACCGGATGTCGGAGAGTGTGGACACCAGTGTGCACACTCATAGTAACCCGACACTGCCGATCCTGGATCCGGCGGACGCCTACGCCACGGTGGACGTGGCTTCCGGCCGGCCCAGAAGCGCGTTCGGCGAGTACCGCGAAGCGTAGAGCACCTGCGGCGCTTGCCTGCGCGGCCGGGTGCGCTCGCGCAAACCGAGCCGGTGCATGATGCGGCCCGCGTGGTCGGGATCGTAGCGCACGCCGAAGCGCGCGAAGATCGCCTCCGCGAAACGCGCCGTGGTCCAGCGGTCCGTGTCGAAGCCCGCGGCCCGCGAACCGGTCCGGTAGATCTCCGCCACACCCCGGAGTTGCTCCGGGCTGAGGCGGTTGGGACGCCCGGGCGCGCGCCGCTTGCGCAAAGCCTCGAGTCCCCTCCCGCTCAACGCGCGGTTCCAGCGGGACGCCGTGGTGCGGCTCACCCCGAACTTCCGGGCTACATGCGACTGCGTGAGCCCCCGTTGCAGGTCTTCCGCGGCCAGCAGACGCCTGCTTTCCATTTCATCGCGAGTCAGAATGCCTTGTGCGGCTGTCTCCATAATCCTCGCGCGGTTATTCAAGTGCCAGAGCGTCTCCAGCATACCAAAAAACATTACAAGTGTAAATTGTTTTTTGCAGGCCTTGTGGCGCAGACTCTCAGTCTGCCGGCACGAGTGCCGGCGCCGCGTGGCGCCCGGTTTCACATGCTTGCAAAGGCGATGGTGCACGGGCTGGCATTCCGAACCACCTGTTCGGTGGGCGTCAGACGGCCGGTTGACCCGTCCACCAGCCAACCGACCACCGTGTCGGCCTGCTCATTAGCGGCGTAAAGGAACCGATAGGACGGATCGAAACCGATGAAACGCGGCACCCGGCCGCGGCTCGGCACCCAACCGATGGTGGTCAGCCGGCCCGTGCCCGGGTCGGCCGCGAACATCGCAATGCTGTCGTGGCCGCGGTTGGAACAGTAGACGAACCGGCCGCCCGCCGACACCGCAATCTCCGCGGCCGTGCTCTCGCCGGTGTAGTCGGAGGGCAGTGTCGGGAGGATCTCGACCGGCCGCAGACTGCCGTGCTCCGCATCCAGGTAATAGGTCGCGATGCTGCTGCCGATTTCGTTGAGCACATACAGGACCGGTAGCGCCGGGTGGAACGCCGCGTGGCGCGGCCCCGACCCGGACCGTGCCACCGCGCTTCCCTGCTCCGTCGGGGTCAGCTTGCCGGTGGCCGCATCGAAGCTGAAAATGAAAACCCGGTCCAGACCTTTGTCCGGAACCACCACAAATTTCCCCGATGGATCGAAGACGATCTGGTGCGGGTGCGAGCTGGCCTGCTCAATCCGGTTCGGCCCTGGCAGGCCCGGCAAGGGGACCAGTTGCACCTGGTCGCCCAGGGTTCCATCCGGCCGCACCGGCAGCACCGAGACATTGCCGGTGCCGTAGTTCGCCACCACCATGAATCTGTCGTTCGCGCCGATGGCCTGGTGCACGCCGTTGCGGCCGCCGGTCTCGACGCGATTCAGCAGCGTCAGGAACCCGGTATTGCGGTCCACCGAGAACGAGGTGGCATAGGATTCATCGCCGTGCACCGAGTAAAGATAGCGCTGGTCGTGACGCAGCACGAGGAATGAAGGATTGACCAGTTCGCCGATGTGCTGAACGTGCGTCCACACGGCGGTATCCGGCGCCACCCGGTAGACATGGATGCCATCGCCGCGGGCGTAGCGCTGGGCGGTCGTATAGCAGCCTACGTAAGCGTAAAGCGCCCCTGCCGCGCGGTTCGGCTGCGCGGCCAGCCGCGCCATTCCCAGCGCCGCGCCGCCTCTCAACAAGGCGCGCCGCGTCGGCTCACCTGCACTCATTCAACCAGCCTCCAGCCGTCAGTTACAGTGTATACTCCCCGGCTGGCGCGCGGCCCCTGGCCCCTGGCCCCCAGGCCCCAGCCCTCAGTTGACCCCGATGAAGACAGTCTGCGTCATCCCGGCGATCGAGATATTCAACTGCATCGTGCTGGTGCCGGCCCGGATATCCACGGCGTAAGTGCCGGGGATGTCTCCGGCCCGGTAGGCATTGCGAATGCTCCCGCCGCCCGCGGTCATGGCGACCTGCGGCGTCAGCCAGCCGGTGTAGGGCAAGCCGGCGATGTCCACAATGCGGAAGACCACCGCCCCGTAAGACACCGATCGGGTTTGATCGTAGTAATCCTGGTACAGCACCGTAATCCCCGCCGGATCGGATCCGGGAACCGCGAACCAATACGGAATCGTCGTGACGTTTGAGGTCGCGGCGCCGGTCACTTGCAGGTATCCCTGATACTCTCCGGGCGCCAGACCGGAAGCATTCACCGTCGCCGAGATCGGCTGCGAGCCGTTGGGATCGAGCTCGACGGTATTGGTCGAAAGCACCGCGGTCGGGCTGTCGCCCACCGGCGTCACGCCAATCGAATACGTATCGCTCACCGTACCGATGTTCGATAGGGTCAGGTTCAGCGTGCTGTTAATCGCGCCCGCGCCCGTGCCGAAGTTCAATGCCGTGGGATACGCGGCCACTGTCCCGCCGAGAGCGGCCGCCACGTTCAGCACCCCGGAGCCGGCCTGCTGGACCGTCGCCGGCACTCCCGGGCCCGATGTCGCAGGGCCGGCGCTGTTGATCAGCAGTGAGCGGTATTGCTGTACGGTGAGTCCCGGACGTGCCGCCTTGAGGACCGCCGCGGCGCCGGCCGCCAGCGGCGTCGAAAAGCTCGTTCCCGCCGTGTCGATGAAGCCCGACGCGTCGTAGGATTCGCCGCTCGGGAAAGAACTCTGCGCGGCGGTTACGATCTCTTCACCGACGGCCACAATGTCCGGTTTCATGGCGCTGCCTATGTTCGGTCCGCGGCTGGTAAAGCTAGTGAGATCCGGTCGCGCCGGAAACGCGGTCTCGCCGGCAAAATCCAGCGTCGCCTGAAGCCCCGGGCTGGCCGCCGCTCGCGCCGTCAAGTCCGCTCCATCGGCCTGGTTCACAAACATGGCGGGCAGTGTGGCCGCGCCCACGGTCTGGCCGTCCAGGACAAACGGGCTGGTGGTGCCATTGTTGTAGATGACGGCCGCCAGCGCGCCGCCGGCCGCTACATCGTCGATCTTGCTTTCGAACGTGCAAGTGCCGCGCAGAACCAGCACCACCATCCCCGCCACCGATCCGGATGGGAGCGGTGCACAAGCCAGGCCGGTCGGATCGACATTGGCGACGTCCAACAGCGGTCCCGCGATCGCCTGGCCGGGATCGGGCCCATTGCCCGGAAACGCCTCGTACGGAGCCACGCCGCTCACCATGATGGCGTAGCTCAGCGTGCGGTCGTTCATGATCGCACCCAGCGTGATGACGTCCGGAAGGCTGCCATAATTCGAGATCGAACTGGCGCCCGGCCCGGAGTTTCCGGCCGCCACCGCCACCACCACGCCCGCCTGCGTGGCCCCCTCGATCGCGGCTATGTCGATGGCCCTCGGATCGATGTCCGAATAGGATGCGACATAAGAGCCCAGGCTGATGTTGAGCACATCCATCCCATCGGCTACGGCATCGTCGATGGCCTTGGCGATCACGTCCGAGGTGCCGCCGTTGGCATCGAGAACCTTGTAACTCCCCAGGTAGGCCTTGGGCGCGACTCCGATGAGGGTGCCGAAAGGGCTGCTGGCCGTGCCGCCGGCCGCGGCCATCGAGGTGCCGGTGCCATGGCCATCGCGATCGTTCGCGTCCGGATCGCCGCCGTCGGGTAGAAGCGGCGTGTAGTTCTTGGCAACGATGATCTTGGCGTTGGTAAATTGCAGATCGCCCATCGTCAGGGCCTGCGGAAATCCGTCCACCGGCGGAAGCGGATCGCTGAAGGCGGCGTTGTTTACGTCGATTCCCGAGTCGATCATGCCGATCTTGATGCCGGCTCCCGCGCTCGACTGGCCCAGCGGCAGCGTGTTCCAGGCATCCGGCACTTTGTGCAGGGGTAGAGCGTGATCGAGCAATGCCCTCACGCGATGCACCGGGTGCACTCTCACCACGCCCGGGACTTTCGAGAGTTCCGCCGCCCGCGCGTCCGGAATGCTCACGATCAGAGCGTTGACCACGGTATCCATGCTCTCGAGGACCGTCCCGCCAAGATCCCCAATCCTGGTCCGGACATCCGTCTGGCTCCGGCGCACCGCCGCGCGCCGCGCCCCAAAGCCGGCTTCCTTCGCGGCGAATCGCGATCCTTGTCCGGCCGCCGCCGTGGCCGCCGGATCGCCGGCAAGCTCCACCACGTATCGGCCCGGAACCGTTTGGCCCAACGCCACAGCCGCCGAGACAAGAAGAAGCGCGAACCTCATGATTGATTCTACGTGGTTTCGGGGCGGTGCGTTACATCGCGCCGCTCCGAAGACGGGACCCGCGCAGGCGGCACCGCCTGCGCCACCAAACAAGCCCTGCATCCTCAGAGGTGGGGCGGGTGGTTCCGCCTGCCCAGGCAGCGCTTCCCTCAAGCCGCCGTGGAGTGTCGCTGCGCGCCCAATCGCCGCTCCGCTCCGCGAAGAAGCCTGGTCCCCCGGCATTTGTGGCGCGACCCGTAAACCATTGGGGCGCCCCCGCCGTCGAGACGCGCCTCCTCGCTCACCAGACGGATCCAGTGTTTGAGGCGTTCGCGCCGGGCCTGGAGTTCCGCCAGAAACAGCTCGCAAACATCGTCGGAAACGGGAGAGAGGGACCGCCCCTTCAGAGCGCGATCCTCGTCGGACACGATCTGTTGGAGCATCGCCGATGCCTTCGTCGGAGCATCATCGTGTTCCGTCTTCATCTGGATCTCTCCCTTCCTGACCGCCGCGTTGGAAACCCGTGGGAAAAAACGGCCCCGTACTTATGCGCACATCTCGTCTTGCCCGTACACTTCCACGGTGTAAGCCGTTTGCCCCGGCAGCCAGTACACTGCCAGTGTCTGTCCCCCTTTGAGTCGCACCCCGAGCGGTTGAATCAACTCCGCGTCCGCGCCGGCATTGGTGTATAGCGCTCTACCCGAAACGCAACTCCAGCGCACGGCGTGGTCCTCGCCGTTCTTATTCACCTGGCAACGGGCCGCGGCCAGTGCCGCCAGCCAGATCGGCAGCGGATCGCCCGCCGGCCGCTGGCATCCCAACTCGACGCTGCGCCCAACGGACCTGCGCACCAATCCCATCTTGGTTCCGCGGTGAGCGCCGGGCGGCGCGTGATCCCCAATCACGCGAACTCGCCCGGCCACACTGACGTTAGCACCCATGGTCTTCATCTCCAGCCGCCGTGAAGGAGCTCATAAAGGCACGCCTGGAACAAGTCGAGTTCGCCGGCTCCCAACCCCTGGCCGGTCGGAATGGCCTGCGAAATCGCTTGCGCCGCTTGCGCCTGGTTGATATCTCCTCCAAGTTGAACCAGCAACGCCACGCCTCCCGCCACCAGCGGCGCGCTGAAGGATGTGCCCCAACCCTCGGCGTAGTTGTTTCCCGGGTAGAGGGTGACATCCCCTTCGCCCGGCGCGGCCAAGTCGACTATCTGGTCGCCATAGTTGGAAAAAGTGCTTCTGATGTCCTGATTGTTGGTGGAAGCCACCCCAATGACCTTGGAGGAATATCCCGCCGGAAAAATCGAAGGGTTCTGCTTGCCGTCGTTCCCCGCCGATGCTACGCAGATCGCGCCTTTTGAGTTTGCGTAGTCGATGGCAGTCTTCAGCTCGGTGGAGGATTCCGTCGAGCTGAAGCTCATGCTGATCACATCGGCGCCGTGATCCACCGCCCAGTAGATGCCGCTCACAACGTTCGAGAGCGTCGCCTTGCCGTTGCCGCTGAAAACTTTGACGGGCATCAGTTTGGCCGTCGGCGCCACCAGGTGGATCAGCCCCGCGACCATGGTCCCGTGGCCGAACGCCGAGGGCAGCTCGGATTTATCCAGAATCGAGGTCGTGGATTGATCCAGAATCGAGGTGGTGGACTGATTCAGGACGAGCGCCGCCTTCTGATCCAGAATGGAGGTGGTGGATTGATCCAGAATCGAGGTGGTGGATTGATCCAGAATGGACGTGGTGGATTGATTGATGTCCGCCATTTCAGAGCCGCCCGGAATGTTGCGCGTAAAGTCGTATCCCGGCACCAGGGAGCTGGCGATCACCAGATGGCCGGTGTCCACGCCGGTGTCGAGGAACGCGACCTTTCCCGCGCCAGTGGCGAAAAAGTGTGCCTGAGCCACCTTGATGACGATGGCCGCGGCTTGGTTGACGTAGGCGTCCCAAGCGGATGCTCCGTAGTATGGGACCAGTTGCCGGTCGGAAACAGGGGCGGGGTCGGGCTGCCCCATCTGGCGAAGGGGCACCCATGGAAACGTCTCGGGAAGGCTCACGAGGACGTCTCGCTCCACTCCCTGGACGGATTCGTCCGCGTGCAGGCCCTGAATGGTGCGCTGTACATCCGCCCCTGGGGGCGCAGCCACCACATGAAGGTTCTTGGCAGAGCCTGCCAACGAGCGAATGAGGGTGAGATTATGACGGGCGGCGATGTTGCCGATCTCTGCGTTGGGCGCGCGAACCAAGTAGCGATCCTGTGCAGAGGTTTGCAGCAGGAACGCCACCGCCAAAAGGCCGGCCCGCGCCAACATGCGAACTGTTCTGTCCATTTCGGCTCCTCTACTCGGCTACTGCTGGTCCACTCCTGGGCGCTTCTTCCCCGAGGCCATTGCGATGCTCAGACGATCCCTCCCCACGTGCTTGTCGGCTACCAGTTTCTTGAGTGGCACCTGAATACGCTTGGCGCCGCCATCCAGGTATACGCAAAGCTGTAGCCGCCCCTGTTGCTCGTACTCCATTTGAAACTCGCCAAACCGGTTACTGATTGTTTCCGCCACCACCAGACTTCCCGATCTGAGACAGATAGGAATATTCGCCATCTCGATTTCCGGCAGCGTGTGATTGGAGATCTGGCCGATCACCGCTGCCCGGGAGGACTGCAACTCCGGCTCGATTCTCAAATCCAGAGAGCAATCGCCGGCGCGGTAAAGGCCTTGCCAGCCAACCTGCCAACTGGAGCGCATCCCCGCCGGCGCTGGAACCAGAAAGCTGTCATACACCAACTCGATCGGAATGCGAATACCCCACCCTCGACGGTCCGGCCGCCGAATCGGGAAAATCGCTCGCGCATTGCGGACGGCGGCTTCTGGCGCCCGATTCGGCGCCATAGCAAGACAAAGGCGCGCTACTTTATCGCAGAAGGTGAGGACTTGTCGGCACTCGGGGCAACCGGTTGCGAGGTGCTCTCGCATGATGCTCCCCTCCGGTTCCGGCGTCAACCCTCGCGCGTAGTCCACCCACTGAGCTAACCCGTGGTGTTTCATATCCTTCCCCTAATCCCTCCCGTCTGATTCTTGTCCAGGTTCGGCGGCATGAGCGTGTCCACTAATACAAAGGGTATTACCGCTACCGAAAAATATAGGACCGACGGATCTTTTTGAGCGGACTGTTGGGAAAGAACTGTTGCCAACCGCTCTCTAACGTTCGCGGCTCCGACGCGGTTTCCGAGCCGCGAACGTTAGAGAGCGATGGTTTCGTGACGGGGGGGCAGTCTCACGCGGCCGCCATCACCGGGTACTCCTCGGAGACGTCGTCATCGCCGGCTTCCGGCTCGCCGTGTTTGGCGCTCAGCCACTCCAGCATGGCGACTGCGAGATTTTCGAAGTATGCCGACGTTACGATGCTGGTGTCCGAATCCAACTGGGTCCCTTCCACCGTGAGTACCAGCGCGGACGCCGTATCGGTTCGCAAGACGTTTTCCAGGTAGTCGTGAATCGCAAGTTCCGAGTCGGGACTCGCCGCCGCGCCCAGAAAACTCAGAAACGACACAAACCCGAAAGCGAATTCCGGCCTGAGGTGGGGACGCCGTTGTGCGGGAATGACGGCCACCACGCCGATGGGAGCGTGCAGATCCCCGTCTAGATGCACCATGGCCAAGCCGGCATCCGTCAAGTCGTAAACCGTGGTCTGGAAGTCCATGCCGGGAAGTCCGCGCACGTTGCAGTGGAGTTTGCCATGAAACGTTCCAGATGCGTTCCTCAACTTCCGCAGAATAGAGCCGGTGCCGTTCGACGCCGGCGCGATTTCCGTAGGCCCGTGCCAAAACCCGCCCTGATCGTTCCATCCGTAAAGATGGATCTCGGCATCGGTTTCCTTAGCAAACAGACCTGAGTGGCTCATCGCCTGATCCCTTAGCAATTCACCGTCCAAAGTCCGACAAACAGATTTGAAACTCTGATTCCACTCGCCGCAATCGACAAAATGCTTGCGCGGCCGACGGAGGCTGCGTGTAGAATTTGCTGCTACGAGTGCAGGTTTTGCCTCGGGGCGGCCAGCGGTCTAAGCCAGTATCTCCCTGGCCTTCCCCACCTCGTCTACGGCGCCGTGAGCGATTAACAGTAGCTTGTTCATGCGGACGGCTGCTTCATATCGCAGCACTGCGTCTTTCGGAAGCCCCAGACCGTAGAGCGCTGCTCCCAGCGCACTCAGGCCGCCGAAGACTGCCTCGTATTCAAGCACCCCGACCATCCAGCCGCCCAGCGGTCCAGCCACCAGGATCGGCCCTGTGCCGGGAAGGACAATACAGGCCCATCCGGACAACGACGCCCACAGACGGGTCCAAAAAGGTCCGAATTCTCCCCAATACCTGACCTGTCCACCCGCACCGTAATGGGCTACAACTTGCTCCTCCTCGCGGCGATCCTTTGCCACTACCGAAAGCTTGCTCAAATCGAAGCCGGATTGGCGCAGCCGTTGAATGCACTCCTCCACCTGCCGGTGCGTATCGAGCACCGCAACTGTCGCATTCTGCGCCGCTACTCCGGGCTGCATTGAGAAGCCGCCTGGACCGTTGCAACTGGACAGCCACCCCAAAAAGGCCAACCGAACCCTCCGGTAACCCCAGAGGCGTGAACAGAATTGCAACATAATGTACACTTTTGCGAATCGAAATGGTATTAAACTATGAATGTCCCCTTATCTGAGACCTCCATGAGAAAGGTCATTCGAGCTTCGACCCGGGGTGGTTTTGCATTGGCGCTCGCCATCCTGCTCCTGATCGGGGTGCTTTCCTATCGGAGCAGCCGGAGCCTGGTCGAGAACCAGGACGCCATCCTGCGCGGCCAGGGGGTATTAACCGAGCTCAACGAGTTGATGGTCGACATCCTCGAAGCGGAGAGCGCGGCGCGCGGATTCCTGATAGCCGGGGAAAAGTACTTTCAAGATCCTTATTATCTCACCACGCAAGTGGACGCCACCGTCGCCCGGCTGCGGACTCTTCTGAGCGATAGCCCCAGCCAACTGCAACAGCTAGACTCGCTGAAGGGTCTCATTGCGGAGAAACTAGCTTTCCACCGCCGCATCATCGAGCTGCGGCGCAATAGCGGGGAGCAGGCCGCTGTTGAACTTTTCCTTACGGGAAGAGGACACGTGCTCCGGGACGAGATTCGCGATCGCGTGGACGCCATGGGAGATGAGGAAGCTCGCATCTTAAGCGACCGGACCGCCGCGGCGCGTAGCGGATCGGATCGGTCCATTTTGACCTTGATGGGGGGGTCCGTACTGAGCTTCGGCATTCTGCTTTTCGTGTACCTGCATCTGGACCGCGAAATTGGGAGGCGCCGGCAGTCGGAGCGGCGGGTGCTGCAATTGAACCGGCTCTACGCCGTGCTCACACGCGCCAGCCAGTCGATTGTCCGCATCCGCGAGCGGGATGCCCTGTTTCGGGCGGTTTGCCGGATCGCGGTCGAAGATGGGCTCTTCCGCATGGCCTGGGTTGGTACGGTCAATCCCCGGACCGGGGTTGTGGAACCGGCGGCGTTCGCCGGGTTCGAGGACGGCTACCTGGGGCGAATTCACATCGTCGCTGCCGACGTCCCTGAAGGCCAGGGTCCCACCGGGCGCGCCGTGCGCGAGCACCGTCACTTCGTGTGCGCCGATATCGCCGCCGATCCACGGCTCCTGCCGTGGCGCGACGACGCCCTGGCACGCGGCTACCGTTCCTCGGCCGCTTTTCCCCTTCAGTTTGGGGACTCGGTGGCGGGGGTGTTCACCCTCTATGCCGCGGAGCCCGGGTTCTTCGACGAGGAGACGGTGGCCGTGCTGACCGAAGCGGCTTCGGAGATCTCCTTCGCGCTCGAGAGCATGGATCGCGAGGCGCGGCGCCGAAAGGCCGAAGAGGATCTGCGGTCTCTGAACGAGGACCTCGAGCGCCGCGTGGCCGAACGCACCGCCGAGGCGGAGCGCGCCAATCGCATGAAGACCGAGTTTCTGGCGCGCACGAGTCACGAATTGCGCACTCCATTGAACGCCATCGTGGGGTATTCCGACCTGCTCGGCGAAGAGCCGGCTGGCCCGCTGCCTCCCACCTACAAGCGTTTTGTCGCCAACATCCAGGAGGGCGCCCGGCACCTGCTGCACATGGTCAACGATGTTCTCGACCTTGCCAAGATCGAAGCCGGCCGCATCGACCTGAACCGCGAAGATTTCCACCCCGGCGACGCCCTGGAAGAAGTGCTCTCGGTGATTGCGCCGATGGCCAGGATCAAGAGCATCGCCATCGAAGATCAACTCCCGCCCGGAACCCACATCAAGGCTGACCGGACGCGCTTCAAGCAGATCCTCTACAACCTGCTGAGTAATGCCGTCAAGTTCACACTCGAGAATGGCCGCGTCTGGGTTGCCGAATGCAGCAGCGAGAACACAGCCTGCTTTTGTGTCGGGGACACCGGGGTCGGTATTCCCAGCGCCGAGCTCGAAGCTGTTTTCGACGAGTTCCACCAGGTAGGCGCCGTGCCCGGAGCAGTCAAGGAAGGGACCGGGCTGGGGCTGGCCATCACCAAACGGCTGGTGGATCTGCACGGGGGGAAGGTCTGGGTGGAAAGCACTCCGGATTGGGGGAGCCGGTTCTTTTTCTCGCTGGGTCCCGGAAGCCTCGATCGAACGGCCGTGGCGCAGGGGGAGAAATGATCATGTGGACGCTGTTGGTTGCCGACGACAATCGCTTGAGCCGCGAGCTGGTTCGCGATGTCTTCGCCAGCGTCGATTGCCGGGTTGTCGAGGCCGGCAACGGCCAGGAAGTCATCGACCGCCTGGAGGCGGCCAGCCCCGACCTGATTCTCCTCGATCTGGAGATGCCGGTCAAGGACGGTTTCGCCGCCCTGGCGGAGGTACGCAACCATCCCCGATTTTCACGCGTGCCGGTGATGGCGGTGACGGCCAAAGCCATGCTCCTGGATCACGACCGAATCCTGGCAGCCGGCTTTGACGCGTATGTCACCAAGCCCATCGATATCATGAAGTTGCGAGAACGCGTGGATGAACTGTTGAGCTCATCCCAAAAGGAGAATGCCCATGAGCGACGCCGATAGACCAGGCGTTACGCTGCTGGCGATTGACGACGACCCCAAGAGCCTGGAGTTGATTCGGGACGCTCTTTCGCGCGACGGTCTGAGCATCCTGACCTCCGGCGATCCAGCCACGGGGTTGGAAATGGCGCTCGAACAGCGCCCCGAAATCGTGCTTCTGGACCTGGTGATGCCGGGCATTGACGGCATCGAGGTGCTGGAGCGGATTCTCGCGGCCGCGCCCACCACCGAAGTGATCCTCATCACCGGCCACTACTCCGCCGAATCCGCCGTGGAAGCCATTCGCAAGGGAGCCAGCGATTACCTGACCAAACCGCTTTCCGTCGCCCGCCTGCGCGAGCGCATCGGAACTCTGATCGCCGATCAGCGCCAGCGCCAGCGCGCGCTGCAACTCGATGGCGAGATGTTGAAGACCTGCCGGTTCGAGGGCATGGTGGGACGCAGCCCGCTGCTGTTGGAAGTCTTCGCCCGGATTCGCCGCGCGGCGCCCCACTTCAAAACCGCCCTGGTGACCGGCGCCACCGGGACTGGCAAAGAACTGGTGGCCAGGGCGCTCCACAAGCTGGGTCCCGCCGCTACCGCCCGGTTCGCCGTCTGCAACTCCTCCGCGATTGTCGAAACACTCTTTGAAAGCGAGCTCTTCGGACACGTGAAGGGCGCCTTCACCGGCGCCACTTCGGACAAGGTGGGGCTGTTCGAATACGCCGCCGGCGGCACCGTCTTCCTGGACGAGATTGGCGACCTTCCCCTGCCGACCCAGACCAAGCTGTTGCGGGTGCTCGAAACCAGGGAGTTCCAGCGCGTCGGTTCTCCCGCCCCGCGGAAATGCGATGTTCGCGTGGTGGCCGCCACCAACCGCGATCTGCGCGAGATGGTCGACGCCAAGGAGTTCCGCGAAGACCTGTTCTACCGGCTGTCGATGGTCGAAATCAGGCTCCCGCGATTGGCCGAGCGCAAGGAGGACTTGCCGCTCCTGGTGCGGCACTTTATCGAACGGATGTCCGCCGAGTACGGCAAAACAGTCCGCGGCATCGCCCCGCGAGTTCAGCTTCTGTTCGCGCGCTACTCCTGGCCGGGCAACGTGCGGGAACTGGAAAACGTCCTCGCCCACGCCTGCATGATGTGCGAAAGCGATATCATCGACGTGCCGGACCTGCCGGAACATCTGACAGCCCCCGCCGGCCACGCCAGAATCGAAGACGAGGGCCTGCTGCCCATGGCCGAAGTGCACAAACGGCATGCCTTGCGGGTGCTGACCGCGGTCCACGGCAACAAGGCCGAGGCCGCGCGAATTCTCGGGCTGCACCGGGCCACTCTGTATCGCATGATCGAGGAATTCGATCCCGAGGAAATCAAGGCCGCCGGGGTTTAGTAGCGCCGGGCCCAGGAGGCCCCCCCTTGTCGCCGGTGTCTTTGTTCGGATTGGATGTATGCGAGCCCCATTCTTCGCCCTTCTGATTTCCACCGCGCTCGCGATCAGCGTAAAGTGACGGGCTGCGCGCCGGCCCGCTGCGTCGAAAACCCGATAATCGCGCCCGTGATGAAGCCGGGCAGCATGATCTCCAGGTAATGTTGCTGGCCCTTGGTGGCGTCCATCGCCGCCACGCCATACGCCAGCAGCAACCCCAGGACCGCACCCACCACAATCCCCCATTTCGTGGATTGCACCTTGCGGGCAAACCACCCGCTGAAGAGGCCCACCAGCATCCCCTTGAAGGACGAGCCCACCAGAATGCTTCCGATCACGGGCCGCGTCTCCGGATAGAACCATGCTGTGGCACCGTCAATGGCTCCCAGGATCACGCCGGCCAGCAAACCTACCAGAATCTTGTTCATCGTCTACTCCTTTCTACTATCAGGTTCCGCAAAAGCGCGAGTTCCTTTAACGGCGTCCCCAAAAAAACAGCACAAACTTGACTACGGCGTAGGCCGTCAGCAGCCACAGCAGGAGGGCGTTGCGCGACCAGAAGCGGCGCACCTTGTGCAGCAGCGGTTCCCGCCATGCCTCCACCGCCAGCCCTTCCTGGAAGCGTTCGAGATCGGCCAGCAACCCGGCCACATCCGCGTAGCGCGCGGCTCTGTCCGCGCTCATGGCCTTGCGGGCGACGGCGCCCAGGGCCGGCGGCGGCAGGGCGGGCAACACGAATTCGAGCAATGCTCCCAGGGCGTAGATATCGGAACGCGCGTCCAGACCCGGCTCGGGCGCGCGAAAAGCGGGTGTGCCGGCCACTCCCTCCACACCCCAATCCATGACGTAGACTTCCCCGAATTCCCCCACCATCACGTTCTGCGGCTTTAGGTCGCGATGGATCGCGCCGCGCGAGTGGGCGAAGGCCAGGGCCTCCGCCACGCGGCGGACCACCCGCAAACGCTCCACCAGGTGGGGCGGACCATCGCCTCTCGTGGTCTGCCGACCAACGTACTGGTCCAGCCGCGCGCCGGCCACCAGCTTCATGGCGTAGAACGCCCGCCCGTCGGGCAGTGTGCCGGCCTCGTAGATGGGTACGATGGCGGGATGCTCCAGCCGCGCGATAAGCGGCGCCTCGCCCGCCAGCGCCGCGTCCAGCACCTTGAGAGCCACGTGCCGGCCAAGCTGGCGGTCGCGCGCGCGGTAGACCACACCCAAGCCGCCCCGGCCGATCTCGCCTTCCAGTTCGTAGCGCGTCCCGCTGAGATCGGGCAGCGCCGCCACCTGCCGCAGATGGTCCAGAACGGAATCGCTCAGATCCATAGGCGGCTCATCTCCTCGCGCCATTCGCGTTCGCCCGACGTCACGCCGCGCATCCGTTCCATTACAAACCCGCGCAGGGTCCGGCGCGCCCATGCCAGGTAGTTGGTGACGGAAGTCTCCGGGATGCCGTACCGCTCGGCGAGCGCGGCGTAGGAAGCGCGCTCGCCCGCCTCCAGGTCGTAGGCCTCGAAGACCAGCCATTGCAGCCGCTTGCCCGCACTGTCGCAGAATGCGCGCAGGTCGTCCAGGGCCAGCGCGAAGAGTTGGCGCTGCCATTCGCGATCGAAGGCCGCCTCCGGCGATTCCGTCGCGGCCGCCTCTTCGCAGATGGGCTCGAACTCCACGTCTCCACCCCGTTTCCGGCGGTTCCCGGCGGCGTGCGCGTTGGCGGCGAACCGTTCCACAGCCATCCGGAGATAGGTTCGGAAGGAGGCCTTGGCGGGGTCGAAGCGCGCGAAGAACTCACGCTCCAGCGCGCTGGCGAAGAAGCCTTGCGTCAGATCTTTGGCGTCTTCGTTGTCCTTGCGGAATTTGAGGCGGATGAAGCGATAGACCGGCTTCCAGTACAATGCCGCGACCCGCTCCAGAGCCTCATCCGGCAAGCCGGCCGCCACGGCATCCAACAGCCAGCGCTGGGTGGAAGGGAAATGGTCGTGCGGTCCGCCGATGGCTGTATCCGGATCCAAGCTGCCCGCCTAGAAATGGCAACCCGGCGAGGAGTGCGCCTCGCCGGGTTCGTTACAGCCATCCCTGGGTGATACGCGAATTCAGTTGACCAGACACTCGGCTGGTTGGGCTCCCGGGTTAGACAGCCAGGGCACGGTGCGCGACAGCTCCGCGCTTCCCAATGTCCGCGTGAGCCTCCGCCTCAGCAGACCTCTTGCCCGAACCAGCCGAGTTTTGACGCATCCCTCTGTCAAGCCCAGCCGTTCCCCTGTTTCGGCCGTGCTCAACGTCTCCATCTCGCGCAGGCGAAATACCTCGCTGTAAGCCGGTGGCAGGCTTTCCAAGGCACCCGTCAGGATGCCATCGAAGTCCTGGTCGATCGCCTGCTGCTCCGGGTCGGGCATCGGCGAACAGATCGAGTCGATCTGTTCCTCGCCGAGCTCGACAATTCCCTTCCTGCGACGCATCTGGCTCAGCGCCTCATTGATGGTGATGGAGCTCATCCAAGTGAAATAGCTCGAACGCCCCTCATATTGGTCGATATTCTTGAGTGCCTGCAGATGGGCCCCTTGCACGGCATCTTCCGCGTCGGCATCGCTGCGCAAAAACTTCTGCGCCAGTCGATGCAGGCGCCGGTGATAGCGATTCGCGAGAACCTCATACGAGGACGTCTCGCCCCTTCTGACCCGCCCGATTGCTTCTTCGTCCGTGATTGCCGCGTTCATTCGATTCGCGCTTTGTACAGGCAAGCCGGCTTCCAAAACCGCCCGCCTCCGCGGCACGGCCAACTTGCGGTAACGCAAGGAGTTGCGAATGGTACATCTTTGCGCTTCCGCAAGTTGTATGTCGCTTTTTGCGACTGTGACGTTTTCCGCGACGAGTTTTAGCCTTACCACTGCCTCGATGCCGTAAGATCGAGAGGTGAGGCGAGTCTTTGACCAGCTTTGCCGGGACGTACGTGGGAGCTTTCTATTCACCATCGAGCTTTGGCGCACCCGCAGCCACAGCTTTGACGGCCTGGCTTCCTATCGGCCCTGGCGAGCCACCGTCGGCAGCGGTGGCGATCCGGACCGCGCCCCGACCGCGCTGGTTTCCGACGAGTTCTTCCCCACCTTAGGGGTCGGCGCGCAATTCGGCCGCACGTTTACGGCTGCCGAAGTTCGACCGGGCGCCGTGTGAATCCAAAAACGGCAATTATCATCGGAGCCGGTCCCGCCGGATTAACGGCTGCCTACGAGTTGCTCACTCGGGCCGGCATCAAACCGATCATCCTTGAGAAGAGCCACTGCATGGGTGGAATCTCCCGCACGGTGAACTACAAAGGCAACCGGATCGACCTTGGTGGTCATCGGTTCTTTTCGAAATCCAGCCGGGTTATGGAGTGGTGGCTGCGGATGCTTCCCCTGCAAGCGTCCGAGAGTGGCCCAACGGCCATCAGATACCACCAAATGGAACGGGCCATCGCGCCTTCCACATCCGGTCCGGACCCGGCCATCGCGGATCGTGTGATGCTGCTGCGGTCTCGCAAGTCCCGCATTTATTACCTGCGCCGCTTGTTCGATTACCCGATCTCGCTCAGCAAAGACACACTCCTCAAGCTTGGCCTTTGGCGGACCTTCAAGATCGGGATGAGCTACATGCGGAGCGCATTATTCCCTCTCAAACCCGAGGGGACCCTGGAGCAGTTCTTCATCAACCGCTTCGGAAGGGAACTGTATCGTACGTTCTTCAAGTCCTACACCGAGAAGGTATGGGGCGTGCCGTGCCATCGGATCGGCGCCGAGTGGGGCGCCCAGCGCATCAAGGGCCTTTCCGTGCGGTCGGCGCTGATTCACGCCTTGAGGAAGGCGCTGAAAGGTAGTAGCCGCGACATCGGGCAGAAGAACACCGAGACCTCGCTAATTGAACAGTTCCTGTACCCCAAGTTCGGCCCTGGACAAATGTGGGACGAGGTGGCGCGCCATATCAAAGAGAAGGGCGGAGAGATTCGCACCGGCTATCGGGTTGAGCGCATCGTCACCGACGGCTGGCAGGTCCGGGCGCTACAGGCCACCGATTCCGCAACCGGGCGGACGGAGACCTTCCCTGGCGATTACTTCTTCTCCACCGCGCCGGTACAGGAGCTGATGAGGTCGTTCGACGTCGCGCCTCCGCAGAACGTGTTGGAAGTGTCGGACGGGCTGGTTTACAGAGCCTTCATGACGGTCGGCCTTCTGGTTCGCTCGGTCCGCATCGACGGCGGCACGCCGCGGGGAAGGAAACTGATTGCCGACAACTGGATCTACATCCAGGAACCCGACGTGCTGCTCGGCAGGCTCCAGATTTTCAACAACTGGAGTCCGTTCATGGTGGCCGACCCGGCGAATGTCTGGCTGGGCCTGGAGTATTTCTGCAACGAATCGGACGAGATCTGGAATCTCTCCGACGACCGCATGGCCGCTTTTGCGATCCGGGAACTCGGCAGGATCGGCATCATCGACGCCGCTGAAGTGCTCGATTCAACGGTTCTGCGGATGGAAAAGACCTACCCCGCGTATTTCGGCACTTACGAGCGCTTCGCCGAGATCCGCCGCCACGTCGACCGGTACGCCA
>Ga0209039_10001493_pt1 | contig 21712 bp, 13 predicted proteins | sample BogFormECP12_OM1_FD_188238 | JGI IMG/M metagenome (GOLD analysis project Ga0209039, IMG submission 188238) | Bog forest soil microbial communities from Calvert Island, British Columbia, Canada - ECP12_OM1 (SPAdes) (version 2) | ecosystem: Environmental > Aquatic > Freshwater > Wetlands > Bog ...
GGTTTGCAATATGACATGTTTGCAGGCACCGATGCTCACTTGGACGATGGTGTGATGTGGGATACCGCGAATCGGGAATTGTCGATGGTTGGCCGCTGGTTGTCCCCAGACCCGGCAGGGTTGGGAGCGGTAGACCCAGGCAATCCCCAGACCTGGAACCGCTACGCCTACGTGGGAGGCAACCCGTTCAGCTTTACCGATCCGACGGGGCTTGGCGGTCCTGGTGCGGCGTGCAGAAACACGTGGGTATCGCCTCAGTGCCGGGGCTATAGGAACCAGGGCGAATGTCTACTAGACGGCGCGCCAATCAGTTGCGGTGTACTCGCTCTCAACGGACTTGGAGATAACCTCCAGGTTAGATTTCACGGCCCAAACGGGGACGTTGTACTTCCGCTTGACAAAAGCGGATTATTCCCCACCGCGACCTACAACTACCAGACTTTGGTGTTCAATCATTGTCCAGGCGGGGACTGCCCGACTACAACAATGGACGTGGTGGAGCAAACAATTACAATAACCCTAGCTCCTCTTCCCCCACAACTGCCTTGGGAGGCTTGCCCGTGGGGCACGCAATCGCTATGCCGGAAGTGGATGCTTGCGGATAACCTTGAAAGTGACAAGCAGATGCTTAGGATGACAAAGAATTGGAATTGGCACAGCTACACTGGGCTTGTCTATCTACAGATCAATAAACTGGCGCAGATTAACGTTGCGGTTGATACCGTAGCAGTGGGCAATGCTTTTGCTTCGAGCTTAAGCAGCTTTGGCATAGAGCCGCCTCCGGGCGTCCAAGATGTTCAGGATGCTGGCATCGATTATTTTGAAGAAGTTAGAAGTCGGAACATAGCGAAGATAGATCAGCTGCTCCAATCTCTGGCTCCGTAATCCGGGAAGGGGGTCGGAGGCCAGAAGAAAATGAATCAGAGCCGAATGAACCCAGAGAAGCAAATTGGAGAAGGGACTGGTTTATTCCGTCTCCGCCCGAAGTTTGTCGCGATCTGCGTGGCTTTCATAATCATTCTCATTCTGCCCTGGGAAATAAAGGATTCGCTCCTTCTGCAGAGGGGACTGCTGTTCCTAGCCGCAACGGCAATCTTTGTGGGTTGGGTCCTGCTCCTGATGGACCGCCCACAAAGGGCGAATTGGCGGACCGTAGCAGCGGTGATCACGTCTATTTATCTAGTCGCTTCTCTACCTGTCTTCGTCTTCGAGATGTCTCAAATGAAGTGGTTCATGCTGCATCCCTGGCACTGGTGGTTCGAGATCTATGCTAGGCCATGGGTGCATTGGGGGTACGTCTTTGTTTACCTAAGCGTAATCGGCTCTTTTCTTGGCCGAGGGCGATCACGAGTGGCATTCCTAACGGGTGCTCTACTCCTCATGGTGGTTTGGGAGGCCATGGGCACCTGGGTTTTCTAGTTGTGTTCGAGACTTAAGTCGGCGGGTTAGTCCAGGGGTTGATGTCGGCGGGCGGGTGGCCCACTCAAGCCGGTTTTGGCTTGAGTGGGGCAAAAGTTCGGGCGCGTAATCTTGGGGCCGGTAGACGGAGGTCGTCCGGCCCCAGTTGGGTGATGCATACTAGTCTGATCTCCGTTAGGAACAGCCGATTGCTTTTTGCCATCGGCCTATCCCTTCTCTTCGCTTCCTGTGGATCGGGCGGCAGCTCGGCTCCGCCTCCTCCGCCTCCCGTGCCCTATCTGTCGCTGACAGCATCACCCAGCGCTGTGACCCTTTCTTCGGCGGGCAGTTTCTCCACCACAGTTAAAGCGAGCACAAACACCTCATCTGCTCCTACGCTGACCTCAGCGCAGTTGCCGTCTGGGATCACGACGACGACCACGTTCCCACTGACAATTCCGCCCGCCGGTACCGTGATCAACTTTCAGGCCGACTCGACGCTGGCAGATGGGGCATATTACTTGACTTTAGATGGCCAAGCAGGCTCTCTCACAGCGACCGCCAGCGTCACGGTTACTGTCAACGCTCCTCCCCAAATCCAGCACGTCGAACCATCGCGCGCAATGGTCGGGACTGGGGCAGGGACTATCACTCTTGATGGAACGAACTTCACGTCGAGCAGCACCGTCCTGTTCGACGGCACGGCTGTTCAGAGTTCCTTCGAACATTCAACTCTGCAGTTTTCGGTGCCGAGTGCTGAGGCCAACATCGCGCAAGTCCATACGGTGCAGGTCTCGGATCCGGTGTACGGAAAATCCAATGTTGCGACCTACGAGGTGTACGCACCTCAATCCGGCCCGAGACCGTTTGTGGGCCAAGTCACGCAGTACATGAGCGAGGAGACTATTTCCAACTCGTTAGTTCCCGATCTGAATAGCGATGGCAGAGCCGATCTAGTGATGGTGAAACTGGATTCGACTTCACCGTTGCTGTATGTACCGGTAATTCGCTATGGGCAGGCCGATGGAACATTTTCGGCGGCGGTCCCATTAGGCCCCGCCACCCCGCAGATTTCTCCAGGAATCGTCCTCGCAGGAGACTTTAATGGAAACGGGCATACCGACCTAATACTGCTTGGGGGCAACCCCAATTCGCCGCCTGGCTATCAGGTCCTGCTGAACGATGGGACAGGCCAGTTCAGTAGTGCCAGTACCGGCCTGCTCCCTACCAGTTCCGTTGAAACTGCCGTGTTGGGAGATTTCAACCATGACGGCAAGTTAGACTTTGCCTACGGAACTTCCACGACAGGGCAGGCGTTTTCATTCTATTTCGGCAATGGGGATGGAACGTTCACGGGACCTGTCCCTGTCGGCGCAGTGACAGGGACCGTCGTCTCCAAAGCGGTCGCCGCCGACTTCAATAATGATGGCTACACCGATATCATCTATGAAATCTTTCCTTACAATTCCCCCAGCCAAATTCGATTACTGCTCTCAGCCCCGGACGGCAGTTATACCGACACCCAGGTTGCCGGACTACCGAGCCCAACCCTAGGTTTTGCGGTTGCAGACTTCAATCATGACAACATCCCAGACATCTTCGCCGTTGATGGAAACGGCCTGGGTTTGGCTTACCTCGGCTCAGGCAACGGTACGTTCAAGCCAACTGGCAGTCCAATTCGAGCATCAGACGGCTATCTCGCTTCTGCGCCATACGTTACGGGCGACTTTGACAATGATGGGAACGTTGACGTTGCCACTCGAATCGGGCTCTCGGGTCCCGATGAGATCGTCTTCCTGTGGGGAGACGGGAAAGGCAACTTTACGAGCCAATCAGTTGTTAGCGATCACTCGTTCTATCTGGAAGTCGGGGATGTAAACGGCGACGGAATTCCCGACATTTTTGCGGGCGTTGATCAAGGTTTCGCTTACCCGTCGGTTGTCCTAGGACAGAACGGTCGTAATTTTCCTTCGGCTCAGTTTCTTCTCCCTAACACGTGGGGCAAGCTCTCAACCGGAGATGTGTTTGGCGATGGCTACACCGATCTGCTGGTAGCCGGAATAGACAACAACAGCACCGGCGACGGTTCCTTTCCCGGCACCATATATCATTACCAGCCGAGCGGAAAGTTCACAGCCGAAGGTCAAGCTCCGGACTACCAAACAATTCTGGTTGACTTGAACGGCGACGGCGTCGCCGACATGGTTGGGTTGAGTGGGAATAACCTCCTGATCTGGAAAGGCGATGGCAGCGGCAACTTCGGCGCACCGGTTAATCAGATACCCTTGCCAAACGCCTGGCAGCCAATCTACTTCCGCGACATGGACGACGATGGCTATGTGGACATCGTATTGCCAGGGCTAATTCTTTACGGGAAAGGCAACTTTCAGTTTGATGCCGTGACCGTCCAGTATTTCGCAAACTTCGTTGTGGGAGACTTCGACGGGGACGGCATACCTGACATCGCGACTCCATCCGGCATAATGTTTGGTCAAGGCAACCGCACTTTCACCGCGCCCACGGGCATCACCCCTTTGCCCGACGACCCTCCGCCTTTTCCCACCCAGGTCGTGGCCGATATGAATGGCGACGGCATGGATGATCTTGTGTACGCGGACTCTGGTTTTGCGATCTTTCTAAGTGCCGGTAGGCAAGGATTCGTGCTCGATCAATTGTTGCTGTTGAATGGATACGGCGCGTCGGTAAGCTCATTAGCCGTTGCAGACTTCAATGGGGACGGATTGCTCGACGTTGCTGTTGGGATGATTGGGGGAGACGATGTGGTGCTCTACACCAACGACGGTACGGGCAAATATCAGGTCACGTCGTATGCAATCGGAGTGTATTCCGTGTACTCGGTAGCCGCCGACCTCAACCATGACGGCAAACCAGACTTTGCATTCTTGGGCTATCTTTTTACCTCTAAGCCACCGACCGTAACGGTGTTGCTGCACAAATAAGGACCTGGGAATTGCTGACTTCTGTTTACCATCAACCTGTTGATCCGTCGGCGAGCCTCGGTCACGAAAACAGTTGCGATCCATCCGCGATCCGTTAGCCGGGCTACCATCGCTTTTCGTGCACTTTTATGCCATCCGTGGCCTTGCATGTTGTTGAATTTACGTTCCCGCGCGGATTCGATTCCTTCCGCGCTCACCACTTAACCTCAAGCAGTCGTGACGCTTATCTCTAATATCGCTGGAGTGCTTGCGACAGGCTGTTTTTTGTGGTGACCACCCTCGGTGACCACTTCCTGGCAGCGGCGTCTTCCCGCGCGCAAAAGATCGCGTAGCATGGGGTTGCGTTCTAGCGCATGCGCGTGATCCTGCTTCGCAGGGAAAACCACCAATCAATACCCAAGAAACACCCAACTTTAACCCTATAGGGGAAGGAGACCCTAATGGACCCGATTCAAGCCCTGACGAAAGTGCTCCCTCCGGCAGCAGTCCTTCGCCACAAGCCTTGTCAATGGGCGGCGCCTGCCCATCGGCCACAACTACGCCAAAGCCTCTCTGACGAGCAGCAATGGCCATCGCGAGTCCGGCCGGCCTACCGCCGATAATGAAAACGTCGGTCACTCCAAGCATTCGAATGGCAGCACTCCCACGTGCGACCGAAGCCCTCTCAGAATTCTTGCAGGAAATGACGCTTCTTGCCAGACTTGGATCAAGACAAGAAGAGTGGAAAGCGATACGCCAGATCGGATCTGCTTCGTTCAGAAACCGCGCAGACTCGAAGCCGAGGTCTCTATCTCAGTTTGGCTCAATCGGCGGGAGTTCCCTCGCCCGAAGAACGCCCTGATCGGGTGGAGCTGACAATGGCAGAGAGAGCTCAAGCGTGCCGAGGCGTCCACTCAATAGGTCTTCGACTCCCAAGCGCAAAGAAGCAGCGGCGACCGGCACTTCAAATTCCTGGTGCACGCGCAGCCCGCCGATCACCGCGTCCTGGTAAGCCCTGGCGTTAAAGCTGCTTGCGCTCTCGGCGGCGCTCCGATTGAGCGCCTGACTCTTGTCGCCAAAGGTGATGGTCATGAGAAGCAATCGTGAACGCCGAATACCGGCGTTCTCCGCGAATCGCACCTCGGAAGCCGCGATCGCATAATCAATCGAGTAGCGTTGCATTTCGACAAGGGCTTTCTCAGGATCGTTCGTCTTGGAGGCCGGGGCGGAAGGATTCTTGGTCTTCCTGGGTTTCCCTATCGGCACAACCCGCGCCGCGAAGACCAACTGGTGGGATTGCGGTGCGCCGCGTTCCATCGCGGCCGAACTCATCGTATGGTTTAAGTCTACGTCGCCAGCCGCCGATTCCGGGTCGATCGCGTAATAGCCGCGACGGTGCGCCAGGTGGTATCCCTTCCGGGTCAGCGATACCCTGATCTTTCGGAATGCCCCATTGTAGTTGCGGTTTGCCGGCGAATAAGACAGCATGTAGTAGTGAGAACCTAATTCGATCGCCGTTTCGATGGCCTGCGACAGCCCGTTCGTACTTTGAAGAGCCTTGCCGCCGGTTTCGTCGGCAACTCGATCCATCGCGGCCTCTTCAGCCACCCGGGTATCGTTTCGTTGCGCGAGTTCTTGTTGCAAGGGGCTGGGCGCCACAATGGCACTCGCCTTGTTAGTGCCGGCATCGGTTTGCACCTGCACTCCCGCCGGGACGGGCGCATGCGATCCCGGCAGGTCGTTCTGGAGGGGACTTGTGTTGTCTTCGGCACCGGGGATCGCACCCGCTGACAAAGCGTGCGTATTCACCGGATACACCGCAATGTGAGCATCCGCCAGCAGATTTGTGGTTTTGCGAATTTGATCTGAATACGTGCGCAGTTCCACGGATTGATTTGCGGTATCTACATTTATACTGGTGCTGCCGAGAAACCCCCCGGGAAACGACCCGGAAAGCCATACGAGACTTTTTCTCCCTGGAATCGACGACAGGTAGCGGGCTAATTGACTGAATGCATCTGCGGTCAGGGCCACACGTCTGTCCAGTTCGAGCGCCCGCTGCGTGGCCTGGGCCTTTACCAGCATCTGGACGAAGCTCTCTGCGCTGGCGTCGATTTCGGCCCTCTCCTTTGCGCTTTGAATCTCCTGTCCGAACTGGATACCTCGCAGTTGGGGAGAAAACTGGTTTCGCGCCCGTTTGCTGTGCAGATTCGCCAGCAGCAGATTCTCGTCCGCGGTGAAGCCTTGCACCAGTTGCAGGCGGTCGGTCAGCGTACACAGGGCAAACTGCATTCCTGGAGGCTTCTTCCGGAGGAACTTGATGAACTGTTCTTTGGCGTACTCCTGGTCACTGGGCTCAGTGTTCAGAAAGTCCAGCAGAATGACTCCCACCGATTGGTCGGGTGCTATCGTTTTGTTGTTGTCGAACACGTTTGCCGGCGGCGGAGCGGACGGGACGGTCTTTGGGGGAGCTTCGTCCCCGAATTCTCTGAGGGACATGACGTTCTGACGCTTGCCATCTTCTTCTAATTGGAAGTCTTGCTTCGAGAGGCCCTTTACCGGGTGGCCCTTGGAATCCGTCACCACCACATCGACGATGACTTCCTCAGCCCTGGCCCGGAATGTGGTTACGCCGGGTTCGCTACTCGCCTGGCTGACGGGCTTCGCGTTGGGTGAAGGTGACCAGGGAGATTCCGGGGTTTGTCCGTCACTTCCACTCGCAGCTTCATCTCTCCTCACGGGTGCGGCAAAACTCGGCTTTTCAACTTCCTCGCCATTTTGGAAGTCATCCGGTTGCGATTGAGCTTCTTCGCGCTGATCGCCCGTTTCTGCCGAAAATGAGACCGGAGCCGCCAGATCGGGAGACCCGGCTTTCATGGCCAGATATTTCGCACGCTCATCGGCCGACATTGGCCTCAGGTCACAGATATTCAGGATCGTTCCGTCGATGACCGCCAACTGGAGGCCATCAGGGGAAAGCGAGAAGTTCCGATTGTTCAGAACTACATTCTTCGCCCCCGTCGAGAGAACTTCGTTCCCGCTTGCAGTTTCGAGCACCCGAATTTCCTGTTCGACGTCCGGCCAACCCACCTCTTCCTCGCCGCTTGGATTCGAAGAACCGGAGTCGCGGCTGGCCGTAATCGTGCTTACCGCCATACGGCTGCCATCCTCGCTGCTGACTACCGCCGGCGTGTGTTGAAGCTGGTCCCACCGCTGTCGCCATAAGAAGTGCCCGCTCAGCGTGAATACACTGACGCTGTATTCCGGCCCTTTGGCAGCGCACCGGCCGACAAACAGCGTCTCGTCGGTTGGGAACAGCAAATCAGGCTCGCAGGGCGACCGCAGACGCATGAGATTCTTTCGGTCAGCAGCACTGGGACCGAATCGAACCAGCCACAACTTGCGGGTTGAATTGTGAACCGCGTCCGCATACCCCGAACTGGACGACTCGAACCTGGCGGCTTCGGCAGCGGAAAAGGCCTTTTTAACCTCGAGCGAATCCACATCAAGAAACACTATCTTTGCCTTAGTTCGAGCCGCCTGGTCAGGCTTGTCCGGCTTCTTCGCCCCCTGTGGCTCACCCGACGCTGTCTCGAGAATGATCTGCTTGCCATCGGCAGTCACTCCGGTCCACAGCAACTCGCTGGGAGAATCGAACAGCAACTTCTCCTTCAAGCCAGAATCGACCAAGTAGATGCTGTTGAGCTTGCGCAGGAGAAATCGTCCCCCGCCGAGAGGCCAAAGATATTTTCGCGAGTCATGCACGTACCAATCCGCTTCGGTGACGATCGCACCGCTGTGGATATCCAGCACCAGCGCGTGAATCATGCGGTCGGCATGGGTCGGAGGACATTCAGGATGGCGAACCAACAGCTTTTGCGCGTTGAAGGTGACCAGAACGCGGTTCGCATCAATGAAGTCGAGGCTGATGTTCGCCTTGCCCGTAAATCGCGCCAGGGGCGAAAGGCCTCCGTATCCAAGAGCGGCCAGATCGATCTGCTTGCCCGGCTCAGGATTTTTGGGCGCTTTTCCAACCTGTGCGATCGAAGCTGCAAAGGCGGCCAAAGCGAGCAATAGACCAAGGGAAGCACTTCTTGTGGGTCGAAAGGTCAGCATGACGTTCCAAAACCAGACTCCCTAGAAAATACCGGCCCAGGGATTGCCGGGTCATTCCTCTACGCGGCATCTGTAGCCGTTTGCCGCCAATGATAATACGTTCGGCTAGATCATGCTGATTATTTCAAGTACAGCGTCAACAGAATCAGTGCTGGCCTCGCCCCATTCTTTAGGCCGCCCTCCCATTCCCGTGCGCAACAAGTCGGCCAGCTTGCGACATGCTGGCAACTCCCCCACGGCTGTGCCCCGAGTTGAGCACAGCACGCAAGGCTTCGGAATATTCCTTGTCCCTCGCAAACGCGGCGTCGCTCTCGTCTAGCAGCAGTGTGGGAGGCATGTACCGTCACAGCCCTTGATGCGATCACCGCTTTCGCGGTCCCAAACCCCAACTGCCCCTCGCAGAGCCGTCACGATTTGGAGCGACGGGAAAGTGGACCGGCACTCTTCGATGAGTCTTCGCTTGTGAAAAGACGTGAATTTAGGCGTCATCGCGGAGACAAGTGCAACGGAATATGCAACAAATTATGCACACCTGATGGGGCATAGTTGACCACGGTCACGGTGACCGTGGGTTTCGTTGTGTGTTCGCCTCGGGCAGCGCAACGAAGATGCAACGCTTTTGTGTATCTCATAAACGGTCCGCCGAGATGCAAAAGGGGCCGACACTGATTACGGTGGGAAGGCAAGCCGAACGCCATTCCGGTTGGCGACCAGAACTGTTACAGCTGCTTTCGTCTTGTTGCTCCGGCAGCGCGCACTATACCTTCCCCGAGCCGACCGTGCGCCCAAACCCGCGACTGGCGCCGCTTCTGATCACATCTGCATGTGACTGGACGCACAGACAGACAGCACGAATTGGTATCTTGTGTTGTGCGCAAAGCTAGAGTCCGCACGAGTGAATGACGGGCCATCCCGAACTTAGAGAGAGCCGGCCGCCGCTCGCAGCTGCTCTGAGACCCCGTCACTCTCCTTAATTCCCTAAAAATCGTCGTTTAGTGATGCGGCTTTCCCATGGAGGTCGTCATGCCCGTTTCTCATTCTCCCGCTAAGAGTGCTGATCTCGTATCGCGCCTGCCTCGGGCTGTTGCGCTAAACGCCGCCCGCGTCTGGATCGTGGCGCTGGTTTTCGCTTGCCTGCTGGGCGTCCTTGCTCCAGGCCGGCTCCATGCGCAGAGCATTACCCTAACCAATGGTCCGGTGGTGAATTTCGGACAGGTCAGTTTGAATACGACGACCTCTCAAAACGTGAATCTTAACTTCAACACCACCCTGACGATCTCCAACGTGCAGGTCGGCGGCGACTATTCTGTGTATGAGTACTCCTGCAATCTAAGTCAGCCGATTACCGCCGGTACCAACTGTACCTGGGAAATTCAGTTCACGCCTACTAAGCCGGGGCAGCGCTGGACTCCGCTGGTGCTAACTGACAGCAGCGGAAATAACTACAGTTTCGGCCTCGAGGGCACGGGCCTAGGCTCGGCCGTGGCGTTCACGCCCGGAATCATGAGCACCGTGGCGGGCAACGGCTCTCCGGGTTACAGCGGGGACGGCGGTGCAGCCACCAGCGCGGAATTCAACTATCCGTTTGGCATAGCCTTGGACGGCGCCGGCAACATTTACATCGCGGACTGGAACAACGCGAGCGTCCGCGTAGTGAACATGCAGGCGAAACCGATCACGGTGGCGGGGGTGAACGTTGCTGCCGGGGACATAGCAACCGTGGCGGGCAACGGAACTGCAGGTTGGAACGGCGATAATATCCAAGCCATCAAAGCAGAACTCGATGAGCCCTTCGACGTGGCGGTGGACAGCGCCGGCAATGTCTACATTGCGGATTCTATGAACGAACGCATCCGCAAGGTGGACGTGAATGGCACCATCACCACAGTAGCGGGCGGGGCCCTGGTGGGCGGCACCGTACAAGGCTTCAGCGGGGACGGCGGCGCAGCCACTGACGCTCAACTCAGCAATCCCCTGGGCGTGGCGGTGGACAGCGCAGGCAACCTCTACATCGCAGACGCCAACAACAACCGCGTGCGCAAGGTAGACACCGAAGGAATTATCAGCACCATAGCGGGCAGCGCTACCCAAGGCTACACCGGGGATGGCGGCCCAGCCACTAGCGCGACACTCGCTTGTCCTGACGGCGTGGCGGCGGACAGCACGGGCAACTTCTACATCGTGGACTTTTGCAATAACGTCGTGCGGGCGGTAAACACGCAAGCGACCCCGATAACGATGGCGGGAGTGACCATCGGGCTTGGGGACATAGCGACCGTGGCCGGAACCGGAACTGCAAATGCGACCTATAGCGGCGACGGTGGGCCAGCCACCAGCGCGGGAGTCAACTATCCGCTTTACGTAGCGCTAGACAGCGCGGGCAACCTCTACATTGGCGACTATAAGAACAGTTGCGTCCGCAAGGTGGACCCTAGCGGCATCATCACCACGGTGGCGGGCAACGGAACAGCGGGCTACAGCGGGGACGGCGGTGCAGCCACCAGCGCAAGACTGGACTATGCCTCTGGTATTGCGGTGGACGATGTGGGCAACTTGTACATCACAGACGAGTTTAGCCAACGAATTCGCAAAGTGAACGTAGGCACGAGCACCCTGGCCTTCGGCAGCGTGAATATCGGGCAGACCAGCAGCACGCAGAGCGTCGCGGTCTCGGATGTGGGCAACGCCAGCCTGAATCTAAACGGAATCGCATATGCAGGAAGTAGCTTCCCGTCCGAGACTGTTACAAACAAGTGTGCCGGAACGGCTTCGGTCGGGATTGGCCAGACTTGCAAACTGGGAGTTGCATTTGCACCTACGGCCGCCGGAAATGCCGGCGGAACCATCACGCTTACTGATGATGCATTCAACCGCCCGCAAGTCGTCAATCTATCAGGGACCGGCATCGTGCTTACCACAGCCTTCAGCGGCCTGACGCCGTCGCAGACGGCCACGTTCGGGAGCTCGATCACTCTTTCGGGAACGATCAGCGCTCCCGGTCCGGCGTATCCACCCAGCGGCGAGAGGGTTACCGTCACGGTCGGCACCTTCTCCCAGTCAACCGCGATCGGATCCAATGGGTTTTTCTCACTGTCGTTCACGGTGAGCCTCCCGGCCGGAAATTACCCGATCGCGTATACCTACCCGGGCGACGGCAGTTTCACCAGCGCCAGCGACACCAGTACGACCTTAACCGTCACTCCGTCAGGAACGGTGTCCTATACCCTGGCTTTGACGGAAGTGGGAACGGGCGCTGGCACGGTAACCGACAATAGCTCGTTGATCAACTGCAGTGAGGCGAATGGAAGCCTGCAAACGGGGCATTGTTCGCAACAATACGGTGCCGGCTCGGTGGTCACTCTGACAGCAACCGCGACTTCACCTTCGACTTTCGCAGGCTGGGGCGGCCCGTGCGTCAGCTCTGGAATGAGCCCGACATGCACCTTGGCCATGACCTCGGCGCAAAACGTGACCGCGAGTTTTGCTCCGCCTCCCGCATCGTTCAATTTAACATTCGGGACGGGAACAAATGTGACAGAGATGGCCACGTTCGGAACGGGTTCGAATGCGCATGCGTTGACGTTGAATATCCCGGTAGTGAGCACGAGCTTTCCCGTCACCGTCACGGCGACGGAGTTTCTCGGCGACGGGCTTTGCCCGCCGGGTGGAAACGGACAGAGCACCGACCCCGATTGCCGGTTCGTGAGTTTCTTCAACTATGGCAACGCCGCCCAGGATGGCAGCGGCAGCACCGTCGTGCCGCTCTGCTACCCGTATGCGAACGGCAATTGCGTCCACTACCTGGTGTACTACGGAACGCAGGGGAATGAGCCGCCTGATAGTTACTATAGCGGCGGAGTTAATTGGAAAATTGGATTTAACAACGCCAGCTTTATCCCGGGATCCTATTGGACAGGCAGCACACCGCGTATGCTGGACGATCCGGATGCCGATGAATTTACTCCTAGGTTGCCTTACGGCACCGATTGCAGCAAGCCGATGGAGATTGGGACTCCCGGCCAGGAGTACTTGCCTCCGACTTACTGCCAGTTCGACGCGGACATCACGACGTACTACGACCCGACGCCGGGGCTGGATCCGATCGGCGGAAAGAGCCCGAAACTTAACGATGTCGTGGTAGCGTTCCTGCCGACCTCCACGGGCTCTAACTCTATCCAGCAACCGCCCTCGCAGACTCCTCCGACCATTGCTGGCAGTTGCGTCACGGGATGCGTGAGCAGCGGCAGCAGCATTACTTTTGCAGAGGGAACGCCCGGAATATTCGCGGTCACATCCCAGGGCTACCCGACACCAAAGCTGACCGAGTCAGGTTCGTTGCCGAGCGGATTGACCTTCAACGCGATAACCGGAATGATCAGCGGCACGCCGGTGAACGCCACATCCAGCAACATCACCTTGACCGCACACAACGGTGTAAGTCCGGACGCGACGCAGACCTACACTCTGGCGGTGAGCGGTTTGAGAATTTCGCCAACGAGTGTAAACTTCGGCACCTTATATCTGGGGCAGATTGGCTCACAGCTCGTCACCCTGACCAACACCGGGACGACGCCGATCACGATTTCGAGCGTCACGATCACGGCGCCCGGCAACGCCCTCGCTGACTATGGCGATATCACCCTCTGTCCTCCGCTGACTATCACCTTGCCGGCCACGTTAGCTGCGGGGAAGAGCTGTGCGATTGCCGTGGGTACCTTGGCCTGGCTGAAGATCTTCAGCCCGACGGCCTCAACAGCCACTCTCACCATTACTGACAGTGTGGCTGGGAGCCCGCAGTCGGTGCCACTGACGGCACAGGTGATCAACCCACAGGCAAAGTTGAGCACAAACAGGCTCACCTTCCCGGCACAAAAAGTGGGCACCACCAGCGCGGTAAAGTCGATAACGGTGACGAACACAGGAAACACTCCGCTGAACATCGGGACGGTGACGATCAGCGGCAACTTCGCGCAGGCCAGCGGCACGACTTGCACTACTGGTGGGGCGGTCGCAGCCGGCGCGAACTGCGTGATCAATGTCACGTTCACTCCTACGGCAATGGGGAGTCGCAGCGGGAGCGTGAAGATTACGGACAATGCGCTGTGCAGTCCGCAGACTATCTCGCTGTCGGGTACAGGGGACTAAGGGATAGAGACGGGGGCTCATGACGGTGCCCTTCGCCCCGCTGCGATCTTCGGGCTTCGGCAAAAGCAGGGCAGGCTAGAAACCGAAGCCCTGCCCTTCCCGAGAGCATTTATGAGATGGATTGGTTTCTAGCTGACCGGGTGAGCGTAGATCGGGCTGAGATCGCTGCGCCTCATGAGGCTGTCGGTCTTGGCATCTTTCTGGATGTCATCCAGGACCTTGCGGGCTTGCTTGTAGTGGTCGGAAGCATCAGCGGCTTGGCCAGCCAGTTCAAGATCGCGGGCCAGCAGGTAGTGGCTCTGGGCGAGCAGAGCGCGCAGGCCGAGCTTTTGGCTTGTGCTGAGGGCGCTCTCCAATTCTTTTCTGGCGGACTCGTACTTTTTGAGGTTCGTCAGAGCCTCGGCATGATAAAGCGAGCACTCGACCGACACATACCTCAATCCCATGCTGTCGGCGTCGCCTGAGATTTTGCTGAGTGAATTTGCCGCCGCCTGGAAGCGGCCCTGCCTGACCGCGACTTTTGCGACATTGAACTTTGAGACAAGAACCAGGCCCAAATCGCTGGCATGGGACGCCGTCTTCAGCGCCTCATCGTAAAGGGAAGCGGCAGCTTTATAATCTCCACGATAGAAGGCGTTGTCGCCCTGATAGCCCTGGATCTCGGCGGTTGTGGGTTGATTTTTCAGTTCGCGGGCCACATTGATTGCTTCCGCAAGACTCTTCTGCGCGTCGTCGGCTCGTCCGATCTGCGCCAGGGCGTTGCCGTAAAGACCGAGAATCTCCGCCAACCAGTAGCTGCGGTCCTGTAATTCGCGGAATGTCTGGAGGGCGTCTTCTTCGGAGCTGAGAGCCGCGCCATAGCGTCCCTGATAGCCGAACAGTGTACCCATGCTGGAGGATTCGAGGGCAGCGCCGCGTTTGTCTCCGGTGCCTCGCCGCAAGTCGAGCGCGCGCAGATATTGCTCGATTGCCACGTCGTATTGACTCATCCTGGTGGCAGTGTCGCCCAAGTTGTGGCGAGTGTCGGCAATATCACTGGAGACCTTGAGCTTTTCACGCAGTTGCACGGCTTGTTCGAAGTAGGTACGTGCGTTCTGGTAGTCGGCTTTGAAAAAGTAGACATTGCCGATGTTGTTCAAAACCAATCCCTGGTTCCTCTGATTGCCTACGTCAATTTCCGCTTGCAGTGACTCCTTGAACAAGGTCAGCGCTTGATCATACTGGCCATGATCGACATAGAATTGAGCCAGATCGTTCAGGACGTCGCCGGTGCCCGCTTTATCGCCCAGGTCCCGCCACAAGGAAAGCGCCTGCTTGTAATCCTCGAGCGCTTGGTCAGGATGGCCCAAAACATCTTCAGAGTCCGCCATCGCCGCCAGGCTCAACGCGATGCCCCTCTTGAGTCCCAGCTTGCGCTTGATTTCGAGCGAGTCCCGAAAATTGCGGAGAGCGTCCTGGTGCTTGTTTAAATCGGCATAGGTCGCGCCCATATCCTGAAGAATTTCGGCTCGTTCTTCATCGTTGCCGAACTCGACTGCTAGGGGCTGGGCGCGCGTCAGGTATTCGAGTCCGCGCTCGAAGTTGCCGCTATAAACTTCGACACGTCCCAATGCGACCAGAGCATCTACGCGTTTCGGATCGAGCGCCAGTACTTGCGTGTACTCCTCGCGAGCCTTGTCATACGCGCTCGACTTCTCGTAGAGCCCACCGAGTTCGAAAAGCACGTCGGCGTTGCCCGGCGCAGCTTTTGCCAGATTGTCGTAGGCTTCGATTGCTTTGGGATAGTCCCTCTGGATCCGGTCGTAGCTGGCCTGGATCAGATACTTTTCCTGCGCGGGAAGCTGGTCGCTTAGCTCAAGGGCTTTCTGAGCAGCCTGCTCCGCTTCACTGTCCTGGCCGAGGTTGGCATAGGCTTTCGCGAGTTCCGAGTAAGCCAGCGCGAACCTGGGATCCTCTCCTACGGAAGCTTTGAATCGCTTGGCCGCTTCTAGGAAGCTTCCACTGCGCGCGAACTGCAGGCCATCGTTGTAATCGCGCATGGCAGGAAGCGAGTTGGTGGACGGTTTGAAAGACTGCTCCTGAAGTTCTTTGACGATGCTCCGGGAGAGGGCGAGGTTCGAGCGAATATCGCCGGCAAAGCGGTCGATGGCACTAAGAACATTGTTCTCAGTCGCGGACTCCGTCAACATGGTGCTTTGTCCACGCTTTACATCTTGGATCGTCGCGTCAATACGAATTTGATCGCCGAACCTGGCGTACTGACCCCATACCAAACGGTCAGCGCTGGTGAACTCCGCGATGCGGCTGAGGGTCGGCGGATCGAGGATGGTCGCCGGCGAGATCTTCAAATCGCTGAAGATCTGGTGCAAACGGTTAGGACTGACGGTGCGCAATTGTGACGACTGTCCGACGTCGGTGCTTAGGATTTCTGCCAGGCTGGAACCCAGCCAGTCGAGCGAAGCATCACCCGACGCATTGCGGAAAGGCAGGATGGCGAGCGAAACCTGCGGCGCAGCGGACACGCCTGCGGCCGGCTGCGCGGAGTGAGTTGCAACAGTTCTCCAAACCGCTAAGCCGACCGCCAGCACGATCAGCACTGCGGCCACTGCTGGCCAAGCCCTTCTCGGTTTGCGCAGGAACGCGGTCGTCGTCACAGCGACCCAACTGGCGTGACTCAGTTCGGGTGCGTGGCCCGCGTCCAAATCCGCCAGAATCTCGCTTCCGGTCTGATAACGCAGAGTGGCGTCACGCTCCAGGCACTTCTGAATGATGCGGGCGAGGTATTCCGGCAGATCGGGATTGAGTCGCCTCGGATCCTTTGGCGCCTCGTGTACGCGCTGGTACATCATCTGCATCGTCGACTCGGTGCGCTCGAACGGTAGATTGCCGGTCGCCATCTCGCACAAGATCAATCCGAATGCATACAGATCGCTGCGATGGTCAACCGGTCTAATCTCCGCCTGCTCGGGAGACATGTAGCGCGGTGTGCCCAGGAATTGACCCGTCTGCGTCATTCCCAGGTCGGACTCCAGCGATTTCGCCAGGCCAAAGTCGGAAACATAGACGTGATCGTGCTGATCGATCATGATGTTCTGCGGCTTCAGGTCGCGGTGGACTACTCCTTCCGTGTGGGCGGCATCGAGCGCTGCACAGAGTTGGCGTGCGATGTTCAGCGCACGTCCCAGAGGCAGTCTCGGCTCTTTCTTCAACAGTTGACTGAGGTCCTGACCCTCGATGTAAGCCATCGAGATGAACTTCGTGTCTCCGGGGCCGTCGCCGAGATCGTGAATGCGCAGAACATTGCGGTGAGAAATCTTGCTGGCGAGCAGCAATTCCTGCCTGAAGCGTTGCGAGACGTTGGGGTCGCGGGTGAGATCACGGCGCACCAGCTTTAGCGCAACTGTGCGCTCCAACTCTTTGTCCCATGCCTTGTAGACCGTTCCCATGCCCCCTTCTCCAAGCATCTGCTCCACACGGTAACGCGGCCCGAAATCGGGAATTCGGCTGGACGACTCAGATGGTCGCGCTTGTGGTTGGGCCGAATGTGGTTGAGCTGGAAATGAACTGTCCACTGTCACTGCAGAAGATGAAGAGGCAACCGTGGAAACCGAACTTGGAGTTGCGGCAGTTTCCGGCGCGCTGGACGAGGTAGTGGTCTCGGCATCGGAATCGTTCAGCGCACTGCCACACTGACTACACGTCGAGGCAGTATTTAGGACATGGGCACCGCATTTCGGGCAGAGTTTAACAGCTTCAGCTTCGGGCGCCGGGAGTTTGGATCGCGCTAGCACAGGATGGATCCACGTGTTGCCAACGAAAGGATGCCGCTCAAAGTCGCGTCATTCGCCCCCTAAGACAAGCACGCGGAGCGACATTTGTCTGTGACGCCACGCACACGTTGACCGGTCTTGAGAGGCAACATCGGCAGCGAGCGGAGCTTGTAGCCTATGTCGGATCCCAAGAAAAAGTGAAAAGTTGTCGAGAGTACAATGCACGATGCGATGATCGGCGTCAGCGTCAGTCTCACCCGGCGAGAAATTCCGGTACGCTGTGGCCACGCCTGTGCCGCCTTCAGCGCTCTCGTGCGATAGCCCGTAAATCAGAATAGTAGATCCGATTTCTGACAGTCAGCCTCTGCGCCACGGTCTATCAGACCGACAGGCAACTGTATCGTATTGACATCAAACGACTTGTAAGACCCGTTGCATGACTGTTGCATAGTCGCCCGCCAGAAATAACTTCGTAACAACCTTCCGAGCGGCTCCAAAAACGTGCCATTTGACGCGTTTCTGTGCTCGCAAGCCTGTAATCAGGGCGCAACTTGGCACGGGATGGGGACGAAATGGGGAGAATGGTACGGAAACGGTACATTAAGGGAGTTTTTCAAAGCAGGGTGTCACAGGGGGTCCTAACCGGGCGAGAAGGCCGGGTGCCGAGGAGTCCGTGTGGGTTGGCTGCACGCGGGGGGCGCGGCCCAGCAGAGCAAGAAAAACAGTGTGGCTTGCAACAATTGAATCGTAATGTATCAAGCGCACACACTCGATGCCTAACTCTTCCAGCAGCTCCAACAACCACTGCATCGCGCCGGTGGCTTCGATGCCGACCACCACTGGACCTTCCAGCGAGGCGTAAGAATCTCGTACCGCATCCCCCTCGTGCATGAGTCGCTTCTCGGTAAACTCACCGGTTTCGGTATCCACCATGGCTATGCTTTGTTGCCGCGGCCGGGTGGGGCATCCGGCCAAGATCCGTGCAGCCGAGACGCGCAAACAAAACACATGATCAGCGGGATGCGGAAGTGATCCTGGATTTGCTCGTGATGAAGGACCGCTTTTCCCGATATTTGGATGCCGTCGACCGAGCAACGGGACCTGCGAACCTTATGGCGCGACCGACACCAATGGGTGAAGATGCGAACGCGACTGCAACACACGTTACAAGCAATCGCGCTCAATCACGCCCTGCGAGAAGGCAGAGCGCTCCTGGACGGCGGCTGGGGCAGCGGGCCCTGCAGGGTTTAGCCCTGCCACCCTACACCGATCAAAGGCGAGATGAGTTGCTCAGTCTGTACACCCAATTAGAAAAGCGGATCCAGGACAAGCATCGAGAACAGCGCGTAGACATAGGGCGTTGCAAATTCAGCCTTTATTAGTGGAAACGTACCATTTTACGGAACCCTTATTGAAACTTTCTCTATTTCGGTATCCAATAGTCGTGGCACTGGGGCCACAACATGGTCACGGGAGAACGGCGAGTATGTGGATTGAAGAAGTAGCACCGGAACGGTTGGCAGAATTCTTCCACCACTATCATCAGGCACTTGAAGTACTCGGCAAGGGGAGCAAGAGTGGTTCTTGGACGGAGATGGCAGAACCCAAGAAGAATCACTTGGTGGCAATAGCGCACCTGATTCTCCTCGGAGCGGATTCGACCAAGAACGAATCGGCGAAATCACGGCAGTACTTTGCCGAGCCTGGTGAAGCCGAGTGGGGCTGTTAAGCTCCACTCAGTCGCGCCGTGCGTTGTTGGCCGGCCTGCTTTTCTCCAGTAAGCTGGGCTTCGTGTGATCCTCTCAGGCTTGAATTACGAGTGGAACTCCACTCCCTGCGCCAGGTGAATTTCACCACCCCAATTGATGGTATTGGTCTGGCGCCGCATGTAGGCCTTCCAGGAATCCGAACCGGACTCACGACCTCCGCCGGTCTCCTTTTCGCCGCCGAAGGCACCGCCGATTTCCGCACCTGAGGTGCCCACATTCACGTTGGCGATGCCGCAGTCGGATCCCTTGAAGCTGAAGAACTTTTCCGCCTCGGCCACGCTGTCGGTGAAGATACCTGACGACAGGCCCTGGGGAACCCCGTTGTGCAATGCAATCGCCTCGTCGATGGTGCGGTATTTCATAACGTAGAGGATCGGAGCAAAGGTTTCGGTCTGCACAATCGCGGCGTCATTGCGGATCTCGACAATGGTCGGCAGAACGAATGTCCGCCTGCCAAACGGCGGTGGATCAAGGGTCTTGCCTCCGTAAAGCACGGTTCCGCCCTGCTGGCGGACAGCCACCAGCGCCTTCTCGTAGTCCGATACGGCCGCTTCATCGATCAGCGGCCCCATCAGGGTTTTCGGATCGAGTGGATCGCCAATTTTCACCTTTTCGTAATTACCAATCAGCTTGCGAACGAATGTGTCGTAAACGCTCTCGTGAATGATCAGCCGGCGCGTGGAGGTGCAGCGTTGCCCCGCTGTGCCGACGGCGCCGAAGAATGCCGATGCCAGCGCTCCTGTCAAATCGGCCTTGTCGGAAATGATCAGGGCATTGTTGCCGCCAAGCTCGAGGATGGTGCGGCCCAGGCGGGCACCGACAACCTGACCGATGCGCTTCCCCATCTTGGTCGATCCGGTGGCGCTGATCAGGGTGAGCCGGCTATCGGCCAGAATCCGTTCGCCGACGGTTGATCCGCGTCCGACGACCACGCAGGACACTCCATGCGGAACCCCGTTGGCCTGGAACACCTCGCGGATGATGTTCTGGCATGCGATGGCGCATAACGGGGTCTTGCTCGAAGGCTTCCACACCACCGGATCGCCGCAGACAAAAGCCAGTGCGCAGTTCCACGACCAGACCGCAACCGGGAAGTTGAAGGCAGTAATGACGCCGATGGGCCCGAGCGGGTGCCACTGCTCCATCATGCGGTGCATCGGCCTCTCGCTCTGGAGTGTCGGACCGGCCAGCGTCCGGCTCAGACCGACCGCATAGTCGCAGATGTCGATCATCTCCTGGACTTCGCCCAGGCCTTCGGTCAAGATCTTGCCCATTTCCAAGGAGACGAGTCGTCCCAGCGCATCCTTTTTCTCGCGCAGCGCGACCGCAAGCTGACGCACGATTTCGCCTCTCTTTGGAGCGGGCAGAGCGCGCCAGAACTCGAACGCTTTCATCGCCTGCGCGACAACGGTGTTGTAGTCGGCCTCGCTCGCCTGTTCGACTTTGGCCAGCAATTCCCCGGTGGTTGGGCTGTGGACTTCGATCCAGTCGCCGCTGCTTGCAAACCAGCGGTCCCCGTAACTTGCACCCGAAAGAGTTGCCTGCAATCCCAACGAGTTGAGAATTCTGTCTTTTTCTGCCATGCCAATAACCTTTCAAAATTAGGTTGAAACAGCGTATCAGAGCGGCACGGACAACCGGAAGGTCGCCCGTGCTTTTAAAGCAGGTCTTCATCCAATCTACTTCAAGACGGAGAGACATCTAGAATGTCTCGGTCCGTTCCTTGCATGAAATATTGAGCTGCTGAAGTTCGTTCAGCACCGGGTTGTATATGTTCGGGGTCACCGGACGCAGGACGCCGGTCGCATTAATCCGGCCAGTGAGAATCATGTCCACCCCAATCGCAGCCGGCAGGGAGACGGTTCGCGACATGGACGAATCGCCGTGCGGGATTCCGTAGTCGATGAGTTCGGAAACAATGCGTTCCTTTTTGCCATCGGGGAATTCGGCTCGGAAGTCGTGGAACAACACGATCATGTCCCGCTCACCGGGGCGGAATGCCAGCTTCTCATACATCAGATCGCCCATGGCATCCAGGGGGCTGATCCGCTCGGCACCCAGCTTCCGGCTGGAGAATGTACCCAGCCACTCAAGATTGAGGATCGGGTAGGACTCCTTCGGGATCCCGAGCTTCTTGGCGGTTGCCGCCGCCAAGTCCTCACTTTGGGAAGCACCGGCCAGGTTCCGCATCATGTCGGCATAGGTCTTCCCACGGGCATCGAATTCATCCAGCCCGAGGAGGCCCAGCTTCCCGAAGTTGTACAGGCAATCACACCAGCCCATGTTGCGAAGAGTCCCGCGGTAGATCGTCTGGATGCCTTGCAGCCCGTACACGTCGATGTAGCTGATCGAATCGCGATTGGGATAGGCTTCGTAATCCCCCTGGTCCGGAACTGACAGGATATGCATATCGCGGAAGAGGCGATGGGAAGGCACCTCGACCTTACGGCCGTCCATCAGATACATCGCATTGTTTCGGCCAGCCAGCAGGACGCCTCTGGGAGCCCAGGAAAATTTATAGCCAAAGGGATTGTCGTTGGCTTCCGGCGCCGGCAGGCCACCGCAATAAGACCTG
>Ga0209039_10001494_pt1 | contig 21711 bp, 19 predicted proteins | sample BogFormECP12_OM1_FD_188238 | JGI IMG/M metagenome (GOLD analysis project Ga0209039, IMG submission 188238) | Bog forest soil microbial communities from Calvert Island, British Columbia, Canada - ECP12_OM1 (SPAdes) (version 2) | ecosystem: Environmental > Aquatic > Freshwater > Wetlands > Bog ...
CCGGTGTGATAAATCACCAGCCGCTCCCCCGGTTTCATCTCGCGGAGGTGCTTCACCGCCGCTGGGTTCGTCACCCCATCCCAGATCGTCGTCTTCTCCCGCTCAAGATCCGCGAAGGAATACACCGTCGGCTCAGTTTTCAGAAGGTAGTCCATGGGCAGGTATTGTAAACAGAAAACAAATTGCAAGAGAACGAAAAAACGACGGCGGCAGGGACTTGCGCACACTTGTTCCGTGACTAAATTTCTGCGACCAACTACCATGTCGGCTCAGTGATGAGCCCCGGCAACCAAACATCGCGGAAGAAGCGCCGTCTTCATTGGCTTGGCGCCGGCTTCGCCTGGTTGTTGCTCGCCGGCATGACACTCTGGGCCGCAGCCGCCCTGTACTTCGATCTTTCGTTCTCGCGCCTGCCTGTCTTGACTCCTATCCTTTATCTGGCTGTCATCGCCGCGATGACATACGTGGCAAAGGCGCGTCTGCCTAGAATGGCGGTCTGCCTCGGCGGCTTTCTCATCGTCTTAACCTGCTGGCTTTCGCTCAAGCCATCCAACAATCACCTATGGCAACTCAACGATTCTCAAACGCCCTGGTCGGAAATCGATGGTGACCGCGTAACCATCCATAATTTCCGCAACTGCTACTATCGTCCTGCTGCCGAGTTTACCTGTGAGTGGCTGACAAAGACCGTCTTCCTGTCTCAGCTTCGCGGCATCGACCTGTTCATGGATTACTGGGGTTCACCGTGGATCGCGCATCCTATCGTCAGCTTCCAGTTCGGGGGCGACGATTACGTGGCGGCATCGATTGAGGCGCGTTATCAAGTCGGCCAGAGCTACTCGCCCATTCGCTCCTTCTTTCGCCAATTCACAATTGTCTACGTGCTGGCGAATGAACGCGATCTCATTCGCCTCCGCACCAACTATCGATCGGGTGAGGATGTTTACCTCTACCACATGGTTGCCAGCCCTGAATGGTCACGCCTGCTCTTTCTCCAGTACCTGCAACAGGCGAATGACCTGCGCGACCACCCACGTTGGTTCAACGCTGCCACCGACAATTGCACGACCAACATCTTCGCGCAAATGGCAGCGGCAGGTCGTCTCCCAGCGGGAAGTTCGCGATATGCGTGGTGGATTCTTTTGAATGGCCAAGCGCCCGAGATGCTCTACCGTAGCGGAAACTTCGCCGGCAATCTGCCTTTCCCCGAACTTAAGAGGCAGGCGCTCATTAATCCCGTCGCCAGCACGCTCGATGATGCGCCTGACTTTTCACGGCGCATCCGCGTGAATCGCCCCGGCTTCGACTTTCTGGACCCTCATGGCGAAGCAGCGCAGCGCCCACCAAACTGAGGTGCTGATGCCTGCATCGTTCGTGACAGGATTCACGTTGTTACCGCGGACACTTCCCTTCTGCGCCGGTTTCGCCAAGAATAGAAGCTTATCGTGACGGGAGCCTGCATCAACCCGGGCGGCATCACCATGGCCAAAGCCATCGAGCGCTACTTTAATTTGGCGCTTTATATGCTCGTGCTCAGTGGCTTCGGCGCTCTGGCTTCGACCGGAGGGCTGGATCTGCCGGCGGTGGTTGGGGTGGGGCTGGCGCTGGCGCTCCGCGGATACCAGCTTCTGACGCGGCGCGAGTTTGTTATCCCGGAACGCTGGACCACTTTCCTGACGCTGATTTACGTCTTCGTTTACTTCGCCGACTACTTCTTTGTTTCGCGCAGCTTTCTGGCAGCAAGCGTTCACCTTGTGCTCTTCTTAATCGTCGTCCGGCTATTCTCGTTGCAGCGGACGCGCGACCACTACATGCTCGCGGCACTTTCGTTTCTGATGGTGCTGGCGGCCGCTGTGCTCACTGTTGGCAGTATGTTCCTGCTTTCTTTTGCGGGCTTCCTGCTGGTTGCAGTCATCACGTTTGTGCTGATGGAGATGCGGCACTCGGTCGCTAGCGAGCAAGCCCATGCACAAGATCCTCGCGTTGCCGGGCCCAGCCGGCGCATGGCTTATGGGTTGCTGGCGATCGCTCCGGCGCTCATGCTGATGATCCTGGGCGGCAGTTTTCTGATCTTCTTCCTTCTTCCCCGCGTTTCGTCACGCTACCTGAGCGCTTACACTTCGACCAGCGATGTCTCCACTGGCTTCACCGATCGCGTGCAACTGGGCCGCATCGGACAAATTCAGCAGTCCAGTGCTGTGGTGATGCACATCGAGATCCATAACGATCTGCAAGGCGGCTACGACTTGAAGTGGCGTGGGATTGCGCTGAGCAATTTTGACGGCAGAGTCTGGACGAATTCATATGAGCAAACCCAGGTGCGACCGGCGGGAGATGGAAGCTATCGGCTGGCGCCTTTGGTGGACCCGCGTCGCGCATTGGTGGTCGCGAGCCGATCCATTCGTTATCGCGTCCTGATGGAGCCGATAGGAACCAACGTTTTTTTTCTGGCGGAGCGGCCGCAGAGTCTTACGGGGAATTTCCGGCGGGTGAGTATGGACGCTGGAGGAGCTGTCTACGATCTCGATACCGAACACCCGATCAATCGGTACGAAGCCGAGTCGCAATTGGCTGAGATCGACAGCGACGAACTTCGCCTGGCGGCGAACACCGCGCCCGGAGGCATGGACAAATACCTGAAACTGCCCCCGCTTGATATTCGCATTTCGAAGTTGGCGGAGGAAATCACCGCGGCGGCTCCCAGCAACTACGACAAGGCAGTCGCGGTGGAGCAGTATCTATCAACCCATTTCGGATACACGCTGGAACTGCCGTTCAGTCCGCCGCGGGATCCTCTGGCCAATTTCCTGTTCGAGAGGAAGCACGGTCACTGCGAGTATTTTGCCAGTTCGATGGCGGTGATGCTGCGCTCTTTGGGCATCCCGTCGCGAATTGTGACGGGGTTCCGCGGGGGCGAATTCAATGACCTCACCGGCCAGTATGTGGTGCGAGCCAGTGACGCCCATTCGTGGGTTGAGGTTTACTTCCCCGGATCCGGCTGGATCAGTTTCGATCCGACTCCGGCGGGAAGCCTGCCGACGCGGACCGGTTGGTCGAGGATGCAGCTCTATGTGGATGCGGCCGCATCTTTTTGGCGCGAATGGATTATCAACTACGATGTCAGCCACCAGCGCACTTTGGGGAAGGATGCGGTTTATAGCAGCCGGTATTTCTTTGACGAAGCTCGCCGGTGGCTTGGGCGGCAACATCGGGCCTTGCTGCGGTCGGCACGGCGCGCGCACGATCACTTCAGCAATTTTCCTGTGCGCTGGTTGGGAGGGTTCATCGCGTTCACCGCGGTCGCGATTACGCTGCTCAATCTCCGGCGTCTGATCGGCGGGCTGCGTAACCGTAGTCTGCGGGCGCATCCGGAGCGTGCCCCGCGCGAATCCGCTGCACTTTGGTATGACCGGATGGTCGGCCGCATGGCACGGCTGGGCTGGCGCAAGTCGCCGTCGCAAACACCGCTGGATTTCGTCGCGGCGATTCAGGAAGCGGCACTGCAGAAGCAGGTCGCCAGGTTTACGCGCGCTTACGAGTCTGCACGATTCGGCAAATCGGTGGACGACGCCCAAAGCCTGCCCGAGATTTTCAAAGACATCACGGCGGCCGAAACGGCGAATTCGAGAAAGACACCTGAGGGCACAGCCGCCAGCTAGGGCGAATCCAGAGTTGCTGTGACCACGGGCAACTGCCGAGCTTCGCTCGGCTTGGACGGCCGGGGGCGGCCGTCCCTACGCGAGCGGGGTACAGCAATACGGAATCCGCTCTAGAAGCGGTGGACGATGCCGGCGCCTACGTAGTAATTGTGCTGACGGCTTCTGCCGGTATCAACATTGAGGTCGGGGTTTCCGGAGTAGAAATCGCGCGCCTCGAACCGCGCACCCCACCGATGCCATAGCCATGCATCCAATCCAGCTCCGAACTGGACTACGCCGGTATTGGTGCCGGTTGGCCCAAGGTTCGGATTTTCGTAAAGTGTAACCGGGGCTTCCCGGAAGCGACCGTATCCGCCACCGACGCTAACCCACGGGGTAACTGAGTCGCCGGAAAAAATATTCAGACGCAGGGATGGAGTCACAAACAGCGCCCCGATGTCCTTGGGAGTCGTTCCGAGGTGGTAGTTCACATCCATCCGCGGATAGATCGCTACGGGCAATTCCGCATACAGTCCGAAAATCGTATGGGTCTTGAGCAGGCGCCCGTAATTGAACTCGACCATTTCCTCGCCGCCGAAGTGAATGGGTAACCCCGTACTCGGGACCGTCTGGGTGCTGACGAAAGCTCGCCCCGCCGTGATGGAAAGCTCATTTTTTTTCGTCCCATTGCTGAAGTCTTGCGCTAACGCGCTGGAAACGAGAACGAAAACTGGCATAACTAGAACTACGAGGCGTTTAGCCGACATCTCTCCTCCGGAGTATTGAGGGATGTAGTTTTTATTTCAATAAGACTAGCACGGGCCGCCGGGAACGAAGATACCCTCCTTGGTGCTCTGGCTCCGGCGTCCGGCGGGCGCGGAGATGGCAATGCCGGATGCTAGAATTGCGTAGATCTGTTTCCTGCTGATCATTTCCCCGTGCCCGTAAAGAAAAGCATATCCGCGACTTCGGGGCCGCCGGCCCCGGCCAAGGTAGGTTTTGTAAGCCTCGGCTGCCCCAAGAACCTCGTCGATAGCGAGGTGATGATGGGCATGCTGGCCCAGGCTGGCGCCCAGCTTACTCCTGATGCGGACGACGCCGACGTCATCGTGGTGAATACCTGCTCATTTATTGCCAGCGCGCAGCAAGAATCCATCGATACGATCCTCGAAATGGCCCGCCACAAAACGGGCGGCAAGGCGAAGAGACTGGTGGTTGCCGGTTGCCTGGTCGAGCGTTTTCACGATGAGATCCGAATGAACATTCCGGAAGTGGACGCGGTCGTCGGTACTGGCGAATTGGAGGAAATTCTTGTCGCTGCCGGGGTGGCGGAAACGCCGCGTACGTCGTCTCCTTTCAATATCCTGACTTCGCGGCCCGAGGGCAATCATCGCCGCGGACAGGGGCGCTTCGCGCGCGATTCCTGGGACGGAGCGGTCGCCGACCTGCCCAACTACCTTTACGACGATCACACGCCTCGCGTGTTGACCACGCCCGGATATTCGGCGTATATCAAAATCGCCGAAGGCTGCGATCATCCCTGCAGCTTCTGCATCATTCCCCAGCTTCGGGGACAGTTCCGCTCGCGGCGTTTCGAGTCCGTCATCGCGGAAGCTGAGCGGCTGGCGCGATCCGGCGTGCGCGAAATCACGCTCATCGGACAGGACACCACCTGCTACGGCGAGGACCTTGGACTGAAAGACGGCCTCGCCGTGCTGCTGGAAGAGCTCGCGGGCGTCGAAGGCCTGCGGTGGATCCGCTTCCTCTACGCGTATCCGAACAAGATCACGGGACGGCTGCTCGAGACCATCGCCGCCCACGACAATATTTGTTCGTACATTGATGTACCCCTGCAGCACGCTTCGCCTACGGTTCTGAAGCGCATGAAGCGTGGAGGTGGCGCCGACTTGTTCCTGCGCTCCATCGAGAAGATGCGTCGTGTAATTCCCGGCGTTACTTTACGGACTTCATTCATCGTCGGCTTCCCGGGCGAAACCGAAAAAGAATTCGAGGAGCTTGGCAGCTTCGTGAAAGACGCGGCCTTCGACTGGATGGGCGCCTTCGGCTACTCGGACCAGGAAGGTGCGGGCGCGTTCGATCATGGCAAGAAGCTTTCCTCGCGAGAGATCGAGAGCCGCCGCAAGTCGCTGATGTCGATGCAGAAGAAGATCAGCCGGGCCAAGAAGAAATCGCTGATCGGACGCGAATTCGATCTGCTGCTGGAAGGCACTTCGACCGAGTCCGATCTTCTGCTCGAAGGCCGCACCACGATGCACGCGCCGGAGATTGACGGCAAAGTCTTCGTGAACGATTATCCCAACGAGAACGCGCCGAAAGAGGGAGAGTTTTACCGCTGCCGCATCACGGCGGCGTACGATTATGATTTAGTGGCAGAGATCGTTTGAGCCAAGAGAAATCGATTATTTCTGTCTCAGTCCGGACCCGTGTGGGCGGTTTCAGGAGGAATCGTGGCTACCACCGCTGCAACCAGAACCGAATCTCCAAACTCAAAGCTTATCGCGCCGTGGTGGCATACGGCATCGCTCGTCGTATTATTCCTGGGGTTAGCGATAGGCGGGGCGTTCTTTCAGCGGCAGGCTCGCTCGGAGCCCGGGATGCTGCAACAACACCCGAACGTCGTGCCGCTCTACCTCTCACTTATGGCAATGGAGTGGGGACTCTTCGTTTGGGTATGGAGAGGCGGCCTTCGCAGGACCGGAACGATGGTGGGCGAACTGATCGGAGGAAGGTGGGCAAGCGTTAAAGATGTGTCCGTGGATTGCGGGCTGGCGCTCGGTCTATGGGCCGTATGGACACTAGTCGAGAGGACGTGGAGTCGCTGGCTCGGGCCCGGCCATGCTGCTTCCATCCAGACTTTTTTGCCGCGGCGAGGATTGGAAATTGCGCTCTGGATTGGCGTTTCCATCAGCGCTGGATTTTGCGAAGAGCTCGTCTTTCGCGGTTACTTCCAGAAACAATTCGAGGTTCTAACACACAGCCGGTGGATTGCATTGTTCCTGCAGGCCCTGCTGTTCGGGATTTCGCACGGTTACCAGGGAATCGAACAGTGCGCGAAGATCGCCTGCTTCGGGGCTCTGTATGGCTTGCTCGCAGTTTGGCGCGGGAGCCTGCGGCCCGGCATGATGGCGCATGCGTCCTCGGATATTCTTAGTGGCATCTTCGGAATCTAACGGCATTTTTCGTGAGTGGGTTCCACTGATATAACAGTCTGGGCCATCTCCAGGCTTCTAAATATGCCGCGCAAGCGTAACATCAAGATCCGCTGTCCGATCTGCAAGAAGGCGGTAAAGGCCGGCGACCCGGACTTCCCTTTTTGCAGCGAGCGTTGCCGCCTGATCGATCTCGGCAAGTGGGCCAGCGGCGGGTACGTGATTTCGTCGCCGGTTGACGATGGCGAGGACACAATCGCAGATCGCACCAACGATACAGAAGATCAGTCGTGAAATCCGCTCGCCAAACCGCAACCGGACTGCCGTCTGAGCCAGCGTGCGGGCGCGACGCCCGCACGACAGCCGCCGAGGACGGCGGCGCTACAACACCAGGCGCCGCGCCGTGCGACCGTAGCGCCGGCGTCCCGCCGGCTGTCGCGGGGGCGTCCCGCCCCCGCTTTGGCGAGGTCAAAATCCGCGATCGCGGCAGGCTTCCCCACTGGGAAAAAGACAATGCCACCTACTTCATAACCTTCCGGCTAGCCGATTCGCTTCCCCAGTCGGTTCTTGATCGCATCGAATCCGAGCGGCAGGCCATCGTCAAGACTGCCATCGGTCTTCGGCGTGACCTCAGCGCCGATGAACGCACGAGAATCCAGCGCCTCTCGACTCCAGCGATTGAACGCTTCCTCGACAGTGGCGCGGGCGCTTGCCACTTGCAGAATTCCGCTATCGCAGAAGAAGTGGCCAATGCCTTGCGTTACTTCGATGAGAAACGCTATCGGCTCTTTGCGTGGTGCGCCATGCCGAACCATGTGCATGTCGTGGCCCGGCTCTTTCCCGAACAAACCCTGGCGACAGTGGTACATTCCTGGAAATCGTTCACCGCGAAGCACGCGAATAGAATCCTAGGGACACACGGCGTTTTTTGGCAAAGGGAGTATTATGACCACCTCATTCGAAGCGAGGAGGAGTTCGAACGGGCGAACCGCTATGTGAGCGAGAATCCTGCAAAGGCACAACTGAAAGATTGGAAGTGGGTTTGGGTGGGCGGGCGGGACGCCCGCCCGACAGCCGCCGAGGACGGCGGCGCTACCCTCCCCTAAACGTTTATGGATTCCACCAAGTCTGATGCGCGTTCTGACGCGGCCAACCCCGACCGCAGCGCCAACGTCCCGCCAGCTGTCGGGCGGGCGTCCCGTACGCCCCCTCCGCTGTGGGCGACACTGGTCGCGACTTTCTTCGGCGCGGGACGCCTCAAACCCGGTCCCGGCACCTGGGGATCGTTAGCCACGGTTATTCTGTGGGCATTGGCAAGTTCGCGGATCCCGGTCGCGAGCCGCACCTCGGCAACAATCGTCGCGGCGGCGGCGGTGACCCTCATCGGAATCCCCGCCGCCACCCTAGTGGCGCGCGCCTCCGGCTTGAAGGATCCGCAATTCGTCGTCATTGATGAAGTGGCAGGGCAACTGGTTACACTCATCGCCGTCCCACTGGCTTGGAAAACCTTTGTCGCGGGCCTTATACTCTTCCGTGTCTTCGATATTTGGAAGCCGTTTCCAATTCGGCGACTGGAGCGGCTGCCCGAGGGCACCGGCATTGTGGTGGACGACCTGGGAGCGGGACTCTATGCGCTCGCCGTCATGCATCTCTTGTTACACTTTGGAGTTCTAACGAAGTAGGGCTGGCTCCCGCTGGAACAAACTCATGAGCATCTCCGACCGCCTGCTGGGAAAAAAGAACGTCAGCGTTAATGGCAAGCCGCACATCGAAGCGGTCACGCCCAGTTTCGCTTTGCCGGGAGGCGAGGTTCGTATCATTGGAAAAGGATTGCGTCCGCCCGAGTTGCGTCGCCCGAGCGTGCACTTCGGCAAGATCGAAGGCTCGGTGCTAATCAGTTCCGACGATTTTCTGGTGGCCCGCGTGCCCGAGGGGGCGGCGTCGGGGCCGGTGGTAGTGGGCACCAACGGGCACGTGAGCAATCCGCATTCTATTAGGGTTGCTGTCCCCGTTGCCGACAACCTTCATCCGGTGACCAATCCCGCGCTCGACCGCGAAGGCAACATCTATGTGACTTTCTCCGGATCGCGCGGGCAAAAGGTTCCGGTGTCGATTTTCAAGATCGACACGAACTACAACGTTAAGCCGTTTCTCAGCGACCTGATGAACGCCACCGCGATTGCCTTCGACCGCGAAGGCCAGATGTACGTTTCTTCGCGTCATGACGAGGCCGTGTACAAGGTGGCGCCGAACGGCACCATATCAACCTACGCCGAGGGCATGGGCGTCGCGACCGGAATTGCCTTCGATACGGCGGAGAATCTCTACGTCGGCGACCGCAGCGGAACCATTTTCAAAATCGCTCGCGACCGGCAGATTTTTGTGTTCGCGACGCTGGAGCCGAGCGTCTCTGCCTACCACATCGCCTTCGGTCTTCACGGCGATATGTTCGTCACCGGCCCCAGCACTTCCAGCTTCGACAGCGTCTACAAAGTCGACCCCCACGGAACCGTGTCCGTGTTCTACCGCGGTCTGGGGCGTCCACAGGGCTTGGCGCTTGATGTCGAGGGCAATCTCTATGTCGCCGCCTCTCTCGCCGGCAAGCGCGGCATCGTGAAGATCACACCCCAAGGCAAGGCCAACCTCGAAGTCTCCGGGCAGGGCTTGGTCGGACTGGCGTTCGCTCCGGGCAAGTCGGCCATTCTGGCGACCAACAGCGCCGTGCATCACATCTCGTGGAATATTCAGGGACTGCCGCTGCTGCCGGAGTGAAAGGATTCGGTAAATTGGTAATCGGGTAATTTTGTAATTTAAAATCCCCGCTGGTTTTCAGATTGCCAAATTACACAATTACAAGACTACAATATGAGTTTTAGCCGCTGCCGACCTTGGCTGCGGACGAGTACAGATGGGGGAGCAGCGTTTCTTCGTGCTCGCGCAGTTCCTGTATCCAATCCTGAATTCCCCGTTGGGCAATCGAAGACAAAGGGTAGAACTCAAATCCAGACCTGGCATCACTGCTGTGGCGGACAGTCGCCAGCATCTCGATCGCAGCGTTTGGCAATGACAGCGCGATCACAACCGTTTCCGCCACCTCCGGCGCGCCACAGACCAGAGCCGACATTCCTTGCATACTGATATCGAGGGTTACGCCCCGAGTGACGAACGGCCCGGAGGGCAAGAAGCGCTGGAGCGTGACTGGGATGCTAGAAACATAGCGCGGTTCCCGCCGGCGGACGTTGTAGGCCCGAGAACGGGCGAACGGCCCCCGGTTGTCGACATACATATCGCTCTCCTTCCAAACCAGGTCTTAGGTGGTAGGAAACCACTTCGCCTCAAGTCACCGTATGAGCAGTCCTTTCCTGAGACCTGACCCCTGGGACCTGAGACCTGACCGCTTACGATGGCAAGGCTCCGCCCCAGCCCCACCCAGCTTGCAGGCTGGCGCGAATCACTCCCAGTAACTCCTCGTTGTCGGCCGGCTTCTGGAAGAAGGCGACAGCGCCCGATTCGAGGGTACGTTTTTCATCGGACTCGGGATCGCGAGCCGTAAGCACGATCACCGGGATGACGGAAAGCGCGGGATACTCTTGCAAGTTTTTCAGCACGGCATATCCATCGCCCGCCGGCAATCCGAGATCGAGAATGATCAGGTGGGGGTGCTCCTTCTGAGCCATGGCGATGGCTGAATAACCATCGCAAACATTCACCGTATCGAAATTGTTGGCCCGCAGACGCAAACTCAGGGCCTGTCTGAGATCGGGATCGTCATCCACGACCATAATCTTTGCTCGATTCATAGGCGGCCCGTCGGTGTAACTCTCAGTGCGCATTCTCGTGGTTCTCCTTTTCGGTGAAGTTATGTCTGCTCCAAAGACCCTGTTGAATGATTTCGGTGACATAATCGGCAACGCCCCAGACTTGTTGTTCCAAGGTTCTCGGGTCGGCGGCGGGCGGGCCGGGGATGGGCTCGGCGGTCACGCGCAAAGTGCCGCTGGCCTTCAACTGAGGCAGCGCGCCGACTTGGCCGCGGATGCGGTCCATCATGATGCCGATCCTGTCCATGCCGGTGGAGGCAACCACGAAAAACGTTTCCACGAGGCCGCTGGTTTCCATCGCTGGAAGAACCAGATCCTTGTCCACATAGACGCATTGGCGCAGGAGTTCCAGACAGCGCCGGCAGGTTTCTTTCCAGCTACCGCGTAGTGAATTGGATAGCGGGGTCAGTTCCACGTGCACCAGCACAATAGAATCGCGCAAACGTCCCAGGTCACTAATCACCGGCAGGAGGAGTTTAGGAAGGGAATAGAGCGGTAAGGTGAACGAAAACGTGCTGCCATTTCCGGGTTCGCTTGCGACCCACATCCTCCCGCCGTGGAGAGTGACGATTTCTTTGGCAATGTAGAGCCCCAAACCAAGGCCGCTGCGGTTGCCGTCCACGGCGTTGGGATCCTGGAAGAGACGATCAAAAACCTGCGGAAGCGACTCAGGAGGGATGCCACGGCCACTGTCACTGACCGAGAGATAAACGGCGGCTGGGTCGGTCTCCACCATCGAGGCTTTAACGATCACCGACCCATCGGGGGGGGTAAACTTGATTCCGTTGTCGATAAGGTTGATCAGGACTTCGAGAGTGCGGTCGGGATCCGCATAGACGAGGGGGATGGTCTGGTCCAACCCAACTTCGAGGCCGACATGTTTTTCAGCGGCGCTGGGCCGCAACATCGCGACCGCCTGCCGAATCAGTACGCCGATGTCGATGCAGCGCGGTTCGACGCGCAGTTTGCCGCTATCGGCGCGGGTGGCTTCGAGCAGGTCGCGGATCATGGCGTGCAACTGATTCACACTCTTGAGGACGGTCTTCAGGTGGTCGGTTTGGTCCGGCGCGATGGGACCGGCCAACCCATCCAGGAGGAGCGTAACGTACTGGTGAATGCAGGTCAGTGGTGTACGCAATTCGTGCGAAACGTGGGATAGGAACCGGTTCTTGAATTCAATTTGCTGTTTGCGGGTGATTTCCAGAGCGCGCAGCAGCGCCTGCCGTTCCACCGCATAGCGGAGGGCACGCTCCAGTTGTTTGCTGGTGATGTCGCCTTTGACCAGGTAGTCCTGAACGCCCATGTGGACGGCTTTGATGGCCAGCGCCTCATCGTCCTGCCCCGAAAGGATCACCACGGGCACGTTCGGAGCCTTCTGCAGGATGCGGCGAAAAGTATCTGCGCCGTGGCTGTCGGGAAGGTTCAGGTCGAGCAGTACGAGCGCGGGTGTTTCCGCGTCTAGACACGCCAGACCGTCGGAGAGCCGGGAGACGCAGTTGACATAGGCGTCGGACTTACCTTCCACCAGGCGCAGGCGTATCAAGTCCGCGTCTCCGGGGTTGTCCTCAATCAGCAAAACTTTAGCAGGTTCGTGTTCCATCATTTTTCCTCTCGTGGCAGGCTCGCGGAGCCGAACCAGAATTCTTCAATCGATTGCACCGCCAGGAAATAATCGTCCAGCTTTCCCGGCTTGCTGACATAGCAGTTGGCGCCCAGTTCGTAACTGCGTCCTATATCCAACATCGAGCGCGAGGTACTAAACACCACGACCGGGATGGGGCGCAGATCCGCGTCGGCTTTGACCTCCGCCAACACCTTTCTGCCATCTTTCTTCGGCAGATTCAGATCCAGGATCACCAAGTCGGGACGAACCGCATTCGCATACTGGCCTGCGCGATGCAGAAAAGCCATGGCCTCCTCGCCGTCCGGTACATGACTGATTTGGCTCTGATGCCTGCCCCCGGCCAACGCTTCTCGAGCAAGATCGACGTCGGCCGGGTTGTCGTCCACGAGAAGGACCTGAGGCAATTGTTTCATCGCCCGGGCTCCCCCCTTCTCATTGTGATGACCGACAAGCAAAGTGAACTTGAAAGCGGAGCCGCAGCCATGCTCAAACCTCACCCGTGCCCTTTCGCCGAAATGTTCGGCGAAGGCTGGCAGATCGCCAGGGCGATGCCGCTGCGCCGCGCGCATCTCTACAGAATCCCTACATGGGCATATCTATCGGCACCGCTCAAACGGGCTTGAGACCCTAAAGACAAGACATATCTTGCAAGAGAACAGATGGGGACCTGCTACTCGGCCATGTCCGTATGGACGTACTTGGGAAAGCGCTGGAACGATGCTTATGGAAAGGACAAACTTATAGCAAATCCAGAGTTGTTGTGACCACAGGCAGCTGCCGAGCTGCGCTCGGCTTGGACACTTCGACTTCGCTCACGGCAGGCTCGCGAGGGCGCCCGTCCCCACACGAGCGAATTGCTACTTTCGGTACACGGTGGGCTGCGGACCCTTCTCGAGCGTCTGGCGGTCCCAGATCATGCCTTCGCGGGTGTAGTTCGCGAGTTCGAAATCCTGGGTGAGTTCGAGCGCATCGGTAGGGCAAGCATCTTCGCACAGGCCGCAGAACATGCAGCGGCTCAGGTCGTAGGTAAAGTTGGTGAGCTCTTTGCGGCGGGTCTTTTCATTGCGCTCGCTGGTGACGACGATCAGGTTTTCCGGACAAGCCAGAGCGCACAGGTCACAGGAGATGCAGAGTGTCTCGTCGGTGTCGGGGTTGACGTTCAACCGCGGCGCGCCTCGGTAGCGCTCGGCTACCTGCGGCCGCTCCAGCGGATACTGCTCAGTATAGATTTCCTTGGGATCCTGATATCGGAACGTCACGCCAAGTCCCTTGATCAGGTCCACTAAAAACACCTTCCGCAAGATGTCGGCGGCTGCCATAACCCGCTCAGGATAACATACTGACGGGCTATAGGCCGGTGTGAGATGAATCACAGAAGACCTGGAACAGCACACTGGAGATGGAGCAGCAGCGAAGAAACTTTAGCGGTACTCTCAGCGCTGCCTCGATCGTCGTAACGACGCTAGCTGTTTGTTGGCCTAGCCGCGCTGTGCGCAGCAGAATCGCGGGCAGTCCAATGGGAACGGAACTTCCCACACCAAGGGCAACCATTCACCCGCTAGAATGGACTGGTCAGTCTGTAGGTCCAGACTCTTATCGGAGCACTGGGAACCGAGAACTGAGAACTTGCTTGATGGCAACTCGCCACTGGTGACGAACAACTGCTCTCCGCTGCCAAACTTTCCTCCGACGAGCTATCTTCCGACGAACTTTGGATGGAGGAAGCCCTGCGCTGCGCCCAGCGCGCATTGGAGGCGGGCGAAGTGCCGGCGGGAGCGGTCGTGGTGTGCGCAGGGCGCGTGGTGGGACGAGGATGGAATCGCAACCTCACCGACTACGATCCCACCGCTCATGCTGAAATCGTGGCGCTGCGCGAGGCAGGACGAAACGTCGGTAACCACCGACTCCTCGACTGCGCCCTGTTTGCGACAATTGAGCCGTGCGCCATGTGCGCGGGAGCGGCCGTTCATGCCCGCGTCCGCCGTCTGGTGTACGGCGCCGATGACCCGAAGGCAGGCGCCATCCATTCGATTCTGCAGGTGGCGAATCACCCCAGTCTGAATCATCAGATGGACATCCGGGGCGGGGTGCTGGCGGGACGTTCGGCCGAGATGGTGCAGGAGTTCTTTCGGAAGCGTCGTTAGTCGTTAGAAAACCTCGCCGGTCGTTCGTCGTTGGTCGTTCGGGACGAGCAAGTGGCTTAAGAGCTTTTACTGGCCACTGACAACTGGCCACCGACAACTGTTGTTCGGAGAGGTGCGTGAGTGGTTGAAATGACCCGCCTCGAAAGCGCGTGAAAAACTCCAACGCCAACGAAAATAAACAACTTATCTTGCCGAGTAGAGCCGAAAATGCCGTATGTACGGCGAATTTTGCACCCTTCCTGCACTTTTTTTTAAAAATCATTTTCAATATCAACGGACTGGGGTCGTGCCAAGAGCCGTCTGTAGCGATGATCGCGTCAGCCTCTGTCGGTCCCCATCTGTGGCGCTCGTAAAGGCGGGTGCGGGTGGGGAACAGGTAGAGCCTCGGCTTCCGCCAGCGCCAGTACTCGCGAAGGGCTTCCAGCAGGGCTGGACTCGCACGCTTATGGTGGACAGCAAGAGTCCAGCTAACGGTGTGTTCGACTTTTTCATGGTGCGCACTCCCATACCTCCCTTTGGTCCCTGAGTTAGCAGCAAACACAACGAGCGTTAGGTTCGCAGCTAGCAATCCCTTTACGGCATCGCCTTGGCATAGAAACCGTAGAGCATTCCCTGGCTATCGACATAGCCCCCGACAATCTCGCTCTTGTTGTTCATTCCCCACGGCTGCGTGACTTGCACGTCACCAAAAGGAGCATCAGAGGTACTGAAACTGCCTCCGGAGTATAGAAATCCGTGCTCCCATGGATAAAAGATCGAGTTGATCGTCATGTTCGAGCCGTAGCCGCCTACGATTACGCCGGCGTCGTTGATGCCTGCCAAGTAGGTGTTGGGATATCTTTCCGTTAGAGTGTGGCGGAGGCTTTCTCCCGTGCCGTGGTAAGGAATGGCAGGCTGTGCTTTCAGTTTCGCCCGAATCCAGGTCCGCTGCTCAGCGCTAAACGTCATCAATTGAAATCCGTACTCAGTTTCCAGTGCACGAACAACTTTCGCCAAGATGGGTCTTCGGCAGGGGAAAGAAAGAGAGATAATACCGCGAAGCGAGAGGAAAGACTTCGCAGGAGGTCCGCATGGCAATCCAGTTTACGTTGAACGGGAAAGCGCAGAGCGTGGACGTTGATCCGCGGATGCCCCTGCTATGGGTGTTGCGCGACACGTTGAATCTGACGGGAACGAAATTTGGGTGCGGGATGGCGCTGTGCGGAGCGTGCACCGTGCATATTGACGGCGAGGCGACGCGCTCGTGTATCACGCCGGTTTCAGAAGTCGCCGGGAAGAAGGTGACTACGATCGAGGGACTCTCGGCCGACGTGAGCCATCCCGTGCAGAGGGCGTGGATCGAACTGGACGTGCCGCAGTGCGGCTACTGCCAGTCCGGGCAAATCATGTCTGCGGCGGCGCTGCTGGCGACAAACCCGCGGCCCACCGATGCGGAGGTTGACGACGCAATGAGCGGGAACATCTGCCGGTGCGGTACTTATCAACGGATTCGGGAAGCGATTCAGCGCGCGGCACAGATGCGTGTGGCGCCCCCGCGCCAGAAGGGGTTGCTGGAGAAGGAGGCGGACACAATGGGAGAGACAGCAGCGATGACGCCGGATGAGCCGGCCGCCGTGGCCGTTTCTGCAGGAGGTGCGGAATGAGCAGCGCGACGATGAAAGTGGATCGCCGGGAATTCTTGAAGGATGCAGCGGCGGGAGCGACCGGGCTGGTGATTGGATTCTATCTGCCAAATCGGCTTGAGGCGCACGCTTCGGCGGCGGCAGAGGCGGTGCCATTTGCACCAAACGCGTGGATTCGGATCGGGACGGACGATACGGTCACGCTGGTGATTGACAAATCGGAGATGGGGCAAGGAGTGATGACGTCGCTTTCGATGCTGATCGCCGAAGATCTGGAGTGCGACTGGACAACGATTCGCACTGTGTTTGCGCCGGCGGCGAAGGAATACGCGAACCCCGTCTTTGGAATGCAGGGGACGGGCGGGAGCACAAGCGTGAGAGGGATGTGGATGCCGCTGCGGAAGGCCGGAGCGCAGGCACGAGAAATGTTGATCGCCGCGGCTGCGGAAAAGTGGGGCGTGGATAAGGGCATGTGCCGCGCGGAAAACAGCCAGGTGATCCACACGCAAACGAAAAGGCGCCTGAGTTACGGAAGCCTTGCGGAAGCGGCGGGGAAACTAGCGGTGCCAAGCGACGTGAAGCTCAAGGAGCCGAGGGAATTCCGGATCCTGGGCAAGGCGATGAAGCGGTTGGATTCGGCGGACAAGACTTGCGGGCGCGCGGAGTTTGGGATTGACGTGCGCCAGCCAGGGATGCTGCACGCGGTGGTGGCGCGGTGTCCGGTGATTGGCGGGAAAGTGGCGAGCTTCAATGCGGACAAAGCGAAGGCCGTGCGGGGTGTGAAGCACGCAGTGCAGATTTCGAGCGGAGTGGCCGTCGTGGCGGACAACACTTGGTCGGCGATGCAGGGGCGGGACGCGCTCGAAATCAAGTGGGCGGAAGGGCCGAACGCATCGCTGACAAGCGCGGCCATCGGCAAGATGCTCGAGGAGGGGGCGAGCAAGCCGAGTGGGGCCGTGGCGCGGAAGGAAGGCGACGTGACGGCGGGATTGGCAAGCGCGGCGAAGAAAATCGAGGCGGTGTACCAAGCGCCGTTCCTGGCGCACGCGACGATGGAGCCGATGAACTGCGCGGCGCACGTGCGCGCGGACGGGTGCGATGTCTGGGCACCGACGCAATTTCAAGGCGTCAACCAGATGACGGCGGCGAAGATCGCCGGGCTGAAGCCCGAGCAGGTGAAGATTCACACGACGTATCTGGGCGGGGGATTCGGGCGGAGAGCGGAGCAGGATTTTGTGATCGAGGCAGTGGAGATTTCGCAGGCAGTGGGCGTGCCGGTGCAGGTGACGTGGTCGCGCGAAGACGATATGCAGCATGATTTCTACCGTCCAGCGTCGCACAGCCGGTTCGAGGCCGGGCTGGATGCTGAAGGTTGGCCGGTGGCATGGTCGAACCGGATCGCCTGCCCTTCAATCATGTCGCGGTTCTTTCCGGGCTCGGTGAAGAACGGGCTGGATGAAACGAGCGTGGAGGGAGCAGCGGACTTGCCGTATGCAATTCCGAATATTTTCGTGGACTATCAACTGACGGAGACGGGGATCCCGGTGGGGTTCTGGCGGTCGGTGGGACATTCGCAAAACGCGTTTTTCAGCGAGTGCTTCCTGGATGAACTGGCGGCGGCAAGCGGAAAAGATCCGTACGAGTTCCGGCGGCGGCTGCTGCAGAAAGCGCCGCGGCATCTGGGTGTGCTCGAACTGGCGGCAACGAAAGCGGGCTGGGGTGAAACATTGCCGGCCGGGCGCTACCGCGGGATCGCAGTGCTGAGTTCGTTTGGCAGCTATGTGGCGGAAGTGGCCGAAGTGTCGGTGGACAAGAAAAGCGGCAAGGTGCGGGTACATCGCGTGGTTTCCGCGGTGGATTGCGGAAGGACGGTGAATCCGCTGACGATTGAGGCGCAGATGCAGAGCGGAATCGTTTTCGGGCTGACGGCCGCGCTCAAAGGCGCAATCACAATCAATAAGGGGCGCGTGGAGCAAGGGAATTTCGACGATTACCAAATGCTCCGCGTGACTGAGATGCCGCAGATCGAGGTGCACATCGTGCCGAGCGATCAGCCTTCGAGCGGGATCGGAGAGCCCGGAACGCCGCCGATTGCACCGGCGGTGTGCAACGCGATTTTTGCAGCGACCGGAAAGCGCATCCGACGGTTGCCGATCCGGCTGGAAGAGCTTGTGTGAGGGGGCGGCATCCTTTTGTCAAAGAAGGATAGCTCTCCCACGAGGTGTCTAGCCCAGAACGCCTGCCCAGTCACACCTTATCTCTGGGAGTGGACGTAGTGGCGTTTTGATTCACGCTGCCTGCGATTGCTCCCGAGTCGCCGGCAAGGCACCCCGAACCGCATTGCGAGTGCTTTGCCCGAGAATGAGCTTCGTGAAGCGCCTTTATCGGGACCAATGCGGAGGCATTCGTTCCAAGTTAGGCGTAATCCGGCCACAATGCACGACTGCTGGAACCGTGCCAACTTGATATGGCGGGATCAGTTCAGTCCCTGCAGCAGGTAGAGTTCAGAGAGTTGCCGCAGCGTGCCGTAGGCAAAGTACTGTCCATCGGGTGTTGTCAGTACACGGATAACGCCGAACCCGCCAGTAGGATCGCGCATTTCAAGCGTCTTGACCGGTTGCCGCTCTCCACTGTCCAGATGAATGCGATAGATGTTTGCGGATAGGCCGTTGTAGTTGGCGACAAAAATGTTGTTTCCGTCGGCTGTGATCTGAATCGGTCGATCTTTGTCCTGCAGTCCCTTTATCTCGCGGACGGGTAATCCGGAATCGACCGAAATAAGTTGCGGATTAGGCCCGTTACCGCGCACGGCCAGGAACTTCCCATCCGGGGTCACCGGCCCGCGGACTCCTTCCGGGGTCAGTGGTTGCAGTTTGCCCGTAGTGGTATCGAACAAATAGTCTCGCGCCTGGTGTCCCGGTTCATTGGCGATAATGACAATTCGACGGCCGTCCGCAGCGAACCCCTGCGGCAAAACGTTCTCGATTCCTGCGGGCTTCAATTCTGTGACTTCCCCCGCTCCGGTCGGAATCAGCAAGTGACGAGGTGGGTTGGTCGGGGTGGTCGCAAGCACCCATTTCTGGTCTGGCGATAGAGATTGGCCATAGCCTTCGCCTAGGCGTACCGCAGCGCTGCCGTCCGTTTTCCGCAAAAAAATCGTGCCCAGCGACCCTCCGCCTTTCCCGCCTTCGTGAAACAGAACCTGTTTGCCGTCGGAGGAAAGGGCAACCAGCACGGCGCGGTCAAGCCAGGTCATTTCCTTTTCCTGCGTGTCTTTGGAATCAGCGAAGAAAATCTTGCGCTCGCGATCGTCGATCGTAATGACGGCAGTGCCATCGGGAGAGACATCGTGCAGCGTCAGGTCTCCCGGAGCGGCCGCCAGCAGCCGGAAATTACCGGACAATGTAACGGCCATCAGGCGGCGGGCGATGGTGGTGACAGCGGGGTCTGCAGTGAACCAGACTTCGTCATCCTTGGGTGACCACGCCAGTCCATACAAGCTGGCGAAGTCTCCGAACGATCTTGCGGTACCGCCTCCGTCGGAATCAATGATGGTGATTGAGCCACGATCATCGCCCCGCTGGAGATGCTTACAAAATGCGATCCGCGTGCCATCGCGGGAAATTCGGGGATGGCTGATCCACGCCGGTACCGCCATCTTGTAAACGACCTTGCCTACGGGATACTCAATGCGGTTCTCGGTGCCGACCGTCCGCACTACCAGCAAGTTCGATCCATCGGGCGACCAGTCTGACCATTCCACGTTTTCCAGCACCTCTCGAGGCGCCGTTCCACCGGTAAGGGGCGTGCGGCCCAACGTGCCCAGAGTCCCGAAGAATCCCGTGAGTGGCGTGGGCTGCAACGAAATCGCAATTTCTCCTTTGGAGGAGATGCCGAGCAGATCTACCTGACTCAGTCCAACCGGCCGCGATTCGATACTGTCCTGCCGCGTGGAGAAGAGTTCCGGATCTTTTCCACTCCACGCCGCGCTGTATAGAACGGTGCGGTTGTCTGGCGCAAAGCGTGCGCTCAGCACGGTTCCCTTGCGGAAAGTCAACTGGTGATACGTCACCTCCGATGATGTCTTCCCCTTGTGACCGATTATGTAACCCAAGGCGGCAGCCAGTGCCACAAGCAGCACAGCGATCAGCCACTGAAAGCGCCGCACTCGCTGGACCGCGGTGGGCTTGGCAATCATCCCCACGGAAGAACTCGAATACTGCGACAACGCCTCAAGATTGAAGGCGAGATCGCGGGCCGACTGAAAACGCTGGTCGGGATTCTTTTCCAGGCAGTGGCGCACAATTCGTTCCAGCGCAGGCGAAATATTGCGGTTAATCTCGGTCAGCTCTGGCGGCTCTTCCTTCAGGATCGCCGTCATCGTCTCCGCTGCCGTATCTCGCCGGAAGGCATGCTGACCGCTCAGCATCTCGAAGAAGATCGCACCGAACGCAAAGATGTCCGAACGATGATCCACCGCTGTGCCGCGCACCTGCTCCGGCGACATGTAACCTGCCGTGCCCAAAACCTGCCCGGCCTCGGTTAGGGAAACGTGTGCGGATGTCAGTGTCTGCCCGCCAGCGTTCGCCTCCGAGCGCCTGGGCGCGATCTTGGCCAAACCGAAGTCCAGAATCTTCACTCGTCCGTCTTTAGTGATGAAGATGTTTTCCGGTTTCAGATCGCGGTGGACGATGCCTCGATCGTGTGCTGCGGCCAGTCCGTGCGCAATCTGTGTGGCAAGTTCAATGGCCTTCTTGGATGACAAGACTCCGCCGAGCAGACGCCCGCGCAGGGTTTCCCCTTCCAATAGTTCGCACACCATGTACGGTGCTGAGTCGTAGCTTCCAATGTCGTACATGGCCAGAATGTTGGGGTGGTTGAGAGCGGCGACGGACCGTGCTTCCTGCTCGAAGCGTCGCAGTCGCTCCGTATCGGCTGCGAATGAAGCGGGAAGGACCTTGATGGCGACAATGCGGTCGAGGCGAGTATCGCGGGCTCGATATACCTCGCCCATACCCCCGGCTCCCAGTTGTGACTGGATTTCATACGGGCCGAGTTTTGTGCCAGAGGTTAGCGCCATCCGTGGGCGTAATTATAGCCTGTGCAGCACATGGGAGAGGATGCGACGATTCTGGGTGTGTTGGCGACGAACACTGTCCCATTTCCGCTGACGTGGGACAGTCACTTCCTGATGTGAACTTTGTCACTGACTTTTTCGTGATCTGTTCTTTATCGTAGACGCGAGCAATTCTTGCTCTCCAGTTTTGTTGGCCGAACTCTCGGCCCGCAAGCTCAAGGCCTACCGTCCGGCTGTTGGCTTCTCCAATGTCGATCTAACAAGGAGATATATATGCGCGCTTCTATTTCTTTCGTCCAGTTGTCCCGCCGAGCGGCAGTGCTGATGTTCCTGCTGTTCATGGTGTCGAGCCTGTGCTTTCTTCTTCAACCGCCAGCCCTGTGGGCGCAAGAGCCAGCCGCGCCGAAGAGCGCGGCCACAACCGCGGTGGCAGCCGAACCGCAGGCGGCGGGGCAGATTGTTTCCTCCCCGTCCCAGGTGGTCCCGGCGCTGCCCGTCCCCCGCCTGATCAAATTCAGTGGGGTGGCGAAAGACGCCGCGGGCCAGCGGCGCAGCGGCACGGTGGGAATCACCTTCTCCATCTACGCCGAGCAGCAGGGCGGCGCGACCCTCTGGATG
>Ga0209039_10001495_pt1 | contig 21702 bp, 13 predicted proteins | sample BogFormECP12_OM1_FD_188238 | JGI IMG/M metagenome (GOLD analysis project Ga0209039, IMG submission 188238) | Bog forest soil microbial communities from Calvert Island, British Columbia, Canada - ECP12_OM1 (SPAdes) (version 2) | ecosystem: Environmental > Aquatic > Freshwater > Wetlands > Bog ...
GGTGGAAGTGCCGACGACGTTTACAACGTCGCCGGTGCGCGCGCCCGCGCCGATGGCATCCCAGTGAGCGTCGAATGCCCCAACCGGAATGGGGATGCCGGCCTGCAAGCCCAGTTTTTGGGCCCATTCCGAGCTGAGCCCCCCAGCGATCTTGTCGCTGGTTTCGTAGCGGCCATTCAACTTGGCGCGCACGCCTTTGAGCAATGGGTCCACGGCCACGAGGAACTCTTCCGGCAGCAATCCACCCCACGACGGATTCCACATCCACTTGTGGCCCATAGCGCAGACCGAGCGTGGCGCCGCGGCCACATCGGAAATTCCGCAGAGTACCGCCGCGACCATATCGCAATGCTCGAAGGCGCTGACGAATTTCCCGCGCTTATCGGGATTGTGGCGCAACCAGTGCAGCAGTTTGGAAAAGCCCCACTCCGAAGAGTACGTTCCACCGCACCAGTTGATCGCCTCGAGGCCGGTGCGGTGCGCCGTCTCCGTGATCAACGCAGCTTCACGCCAGCCCCGGTGGTCGCACCAAAGGTAATATTCGTTGAGGGGCTCGAGTTTATCTCCAACGGGAATGACGCTGGAGCCGGTGGTATCGATTGCCAGCGCGGCAACCTGGTCGCCCGTAATGTTCGCCACCGCCAAGGCGCGTTGCACCGCCTCGGCCAGCGCCCGCATGTGGTCTTCATGGCTCTGCGTCGCGTAGTCGGGATCTTCTTTTTTGCGATGCAGAGGATACTCCGCCGTGCCGGACCCGAGGCGTCCCCTTGCCGTATCTACCAGGGTGACACGCACGCCAAGCGTGCCGAAATCCACTCCCGCGACAACTGCCATGTGTGTAGGTCTCTTTTCGTCTCGGCTGTGTTGTTACGCCTGGTGGGCGTACATTTCCCAGCCGAAATAGCGAATGGCGGCTTCGTGCACCATGGGGGCAACACCGGAAAAATTCGCCGCGACGTGGTGCTCGAAGCCGTTCTCGCAGATATAGTGCAACAGCTTTTGCAATCCCGGAATCTCCACGACACCCGCACCGCCAAAGGTTTCCAGGGGATCGTCCGTGAAGCGTCCGTTGCCGGAATAGCCGCGGATTTTGCCGTTGGCGTCATCGGTCGAAAAGCGCGCGAAGCTCATGGGTCCGGCTTTGACCCGACCAACGCAGGTTCCGAAGGTATTTTCCTTGCCCACGGTCCCGGCGATAATCTCCTGAAAATCCATCTTTACGTCTTTGAAGAAGTGCTTCGGCAGATTGCTGCAGTGGAAGCAAACCGCTTTGTTGGGATCATTGCCGTAATTATTGTTCCAATCTAGCAGGGCGCTCGGCGTCTCCGAGGCGAGTTGCAGGGCATGCATGCCCAGCACGCCGCAGACGTCCACTTCGCAGGCGCTGGAGAGCAGCGCATCGCTCATCATGCTCATCAGCGTGCACGGCACGATCCCCAGGTTCTCCTCGAGCGAGGTCCAGCACTGCACCGCGCTGATCTGCACGTCGACAGCCTTCATCCACTGATCGACGACCGCGCCCAGTTTCGCCATCTTCAGCAACGGCGCCTGGGGGATGTCTTTCGTGGTGACATAGCGCTGAATCGCCTGCAGCTTTTGGACGGCCGCATCGTCCGTATCCTTCATGCGGCCGATGCGTCCGAGCACTTCCGAAAGATCCAGCGTTTCGACGGAGATGCCGTTGGCTTCCAGAAGTTTCTCGCTGTAGCGCACGGTGTTGAACGCCGTGGGCCGCGCGCCGATGGCTCCGATGCGCAGGTTCCGCAGGCCCTTCACGATGCGGCAAACCCCCGCGAACCATTCCAGGTCCTTGGCGAATTCCGCCGAATCCGGACTTTCCGTGTGCAGCGTGGTCAGCGAATACGGAATATCGTACTGGCGCAGATTGTTGCACGCGGACATCTTGCCGCAGAAGCTGTCGCGGCGGTGCGTGATGCCCATCTTCACCGGCGTATCGGGAGTGGCCTGCACCAGCACCGGAACGCCCAAGCGCGCCAGGCGCAGGGTGTCGGCGATGGCCCGCTCGTCTCCAAAATTGGGCAGGGTGACGATTACGCCGTCGATCTGTTCGCCCTTCGAGCGGAACAGCGCCGCGCAACGCTTCGCTTCCTCGTGCGTTTCCACCGCGCCGTACTTGCTCTCTTCCGTGCTCAGCGTCACGACGTCAATCCCGGCTTTCTGTAGCGCCTGAATCATTTCCTCCCGGCCAGTTTTAGCCAGGTGATCGGGGAAGAATCCGCGATTCCCCACGATCATTCCCATGGTCATCTTTCTCTTGTTTGGCATAGTTCGCTCCGTGAATTTTTCTTCCTGCTACACACGCCCTTTCCCCGGCGCGAAGTAGAAACAGTATCCGGCGCCCAGCAGCGCCAAAAGCCCGCCCCACCAGATGCTCGCGTGCAAGTGAAACAGCACGACGGGTACCTTCGGGGGATGGAAAAGTTCGTAAATCCCCGATCCAAAGATCAACAGACCGTTCACCAGAAGGGAAAGGCCGATGAAAAACCAAATCGAAATTGAGCCGCCAGCTTTCATAAACCCTCACCAGAAAATAATATTCAGGGCCACGAATACGACCCCCACAACAGCAGCCCAGAACCACGGCCGATGGAAGGTGGACACGTAAGTCTCCGAAGGGATGTCGGTGGCACCGTAGACCAAACCCTTCAGCTCCGCTTCCGGCTTGGGCTTCGTGAGCAGGCTGATGAGAACGGTCACGATGGCGCACGTGAGGCAGGACCACAAGGCGCGGTACATGTTCTCAGCCATGTCTTTGGCGTACGGCGAAAGTGCCACGTAGCGAAGGGCGGTGGGATCAAACTTCACCCAGGCCCACATTCCGACCGATGCACCGGTGCCCGCCAGCAATCCCCAGAAGCCTCCCGCGGGCGTGGCGCGTTTCCAGAGCATGCCGAGTATCACGGTGGCGAAGAGCGGGGCGATGAAGAAGCTGAACAGCGCCTGGACGTAGTCCATGATGCTCTTGAAATCCATCACCAGGTAGGCGGTACCGATGGATATGATCACGCCGATGACCGTGGACCAGCGGCCCATGCTGACGTAGTGCTTGTCACTGGCGTTTTTATTGATCAGCGCGCGGTAGAGGTCATAGGTCCAGACCGTGGTGAAGGCGCTGACGTTGCCGGCCATGCCTGACATGAAGCCCGCAATGAGGGCGGTGATGCCAAGTCCCAGCAGGCCCGGCCCGCAGTAGCGCGCCAGCATCAGCGGAAGCACTTCGTTGTAGCTGTGGCCGCCCGTCGCGATGGCCTGGGCTTCCGGCATGAGCTTCATCGGAAGAAGAGCGATTCCCAGCAGACCGGGAAGAATAACGATGAAGGGCACGAACATCTTGAAGGCTGAGCCGATGATGGGAGCCATTTTCGCAGCACGCAGGTCTTTGGCGGAGAGCACGCGCTGCACCACCAGAAAGTCCGTGGTCCAATAGCCCGTGGAGATGACCGCGGCCAGGCCAAAGACGATGCCCGTCCAATGGATGCCCATGGGATTGTCTTTGAAATGCCCCATGGTGCTCCACATGTGCGTGTACTCCGCGGAGGCGTTTACCGCGATCCTCGCTTTCAAGCCGCTCCAGCCGCCCGCTTCCACCAATCCGAGAATGGGAATGAGAAGCGCGCCACCCCAAATCAAGACGAACTGAAGAACTTCGTTGAAAATGGCGGAACGCAAACCGCCGAGAGAAACATAGATCGCAACCGTGATCGAAGAGACCCAGATGCTGACGTTGATATTCCATCCCAGGATGATTTTCAGCACCAGGGCCATCGAATACATGTTGATGCCGCTCATCAGCACGGTCATGAACGCAAAGCAGACAGAGGAGAGCACGCGGCTGGATTCGCCAAAACGCAGCTTCAGGTAGCCGGGAACGGAATGCGTCTTGGAGATGTAGTAGAACGGCATCATGACCAGCGCGAGGAACAGCATCGCGGGGATGGCGCCAATCCAATACCAGTGCGTGGCCAGAATGCCGTACTGATAGGCCGAGCCTGCCCACCCCATTAATTCGAGAGCCCCAAGATTGGCCGAAAGGAAACTTAGCCCCGCGATCCACGCGGTCATCTCTCTTCCAGCCATAAAGAAATCTTCGCCGGTGTTAGCCCGCTCCTTCAGGTAAAACCCGATGGCGAGCACCAGCACGAAGTAAAATACGATAATCACCAAATCAACGGTAGATAGGTGCACTAGTCGCGGAACACTAAAAAATGCCAAGGCGGCTGTCATAGGATCCTAACGAGTCTCCCGTCCGGGATTAAGAAGATACTTTCCCTGGAGTGTAATGTCTGCGGACGAACTACCCACAAGTATTGAGAATGCACCGGGTTCGGCAGTCCAACTCTGCTTCCCCACATCCTAGTATGAAAACGTCCGCGGGTCGAGCGCCATCCTCACTCGCGTTGACCAAGTGTCATAGCGTTGTGAACCCCGGACCAAGAAACGACTCCTAGTTCTCTTCCACGATCGCTGCGTCCCATGCCTTCAGCGCCAGCGCTTGCCCGTGGCTCAGATTCGTGCGAGAAAGGAGCTCCGTGCCCGTTGCATAGGAATAATTCAGTGTCTGCGGGGAGCTGGAATAGTTTAGGTAGAAGTGCAGCGTTTTTCCATTGCGGTTCTGGCCGTGCTTCACGCGCACGCTCGCCGGGAGATCCTGATCTGCGCTGGTCAGCCCAGCTTCCTTCAACACACCGAGCATCACGGCCCGCTGCAACGTGTCGCTCAGGACCGTACCCTCATAAGTCAGCGTGCCCTTCCCAAACTGATTCTGCGTGATTGCCGGATACTTCCCGAAAAACGGATGATCATAGAACGCCAGTGTTTTTGCGGCGTCGGGAACGATCATTTCCGCCCATTCGGAGACCTGGTTTTCCGTTCCCACCTGGAACGGGTCGCCCTTCAGCGCCACCGACTTCTTCAGTGAGGAGAACTCCTGGTAGTGAAAGCCCGCCGCGGCGCGCAACGGTCCCGGCATGGTTTCCCAGCGGACCGTCGAATACTCGTTGCAGAACCCGCTTTTGAAGGCCATCACCACGCGCCCGCCATTTTTGACATAGTCCACCAACCGCGCCAATAGTGCATCGCTCGCCACATACAATGGCGGCACCACCACAACCTTGTATTCCGACAAGTCCGTGCTTTCCGGAAAGACAAAATCCACACCGACATTGGCCCGGTAAAGCACCCCGTACATCTGCCTGAGAAGCGTTCTGTAGTCCACCCGGTCACTGAACTTCATGAACTGGACCCCGTAGTATGAATCCAGACTGTATAGAATCGCCACCTGATTCTTCCGGTGCAGGTCCACAATCTCCGGGCCGATCCGCCGCAACTCCTGCGCAGTGCGGGTGACCTCTTCATAGGCGCGCCCAGGTTGCAGATCGTGGCCGAGAACACCCTTCCAATAGGTTTCTTGCCCGTAGTGAAGCGAATGCCAATGCCAATACTCCACCATGTTCGCCCCGGATGAAACGTGGGTATAGACATCGAGGCGCAACTGGCCGTCATAGGGCGGAAACTGCCCCTTGGAATCCCAACCGATGGCTTCCGCATTCGTTTCCGTGACCAGGTAATTGGCGCGCTTCAGGGAGCGCGTGTAATCCCCTGCCAGGGAGGATGCTTCACCATCGAAATCGTCCTGTGTGCTGTGGTAGGGATTCGCTGCCGCGATGTCCAGGCTCCGCGCGACGTCAACCTCGCTGACCTCCGGCCGCGGCGGCCCCGCGAAGTCGTGCGTCACAAACTGGTCGGGTCTTTTGTATTCATTCACGATGCGCGATTGCCACGCCAGAAAATCCGTAGTTTCCCACTGCGAATACCGCTCCCACTCGAGCTTCCAACCGGGGTTGCGGATTCCTTCGCGCGTGGGGAGTTCGCTCAAGTCACTCAGGTTTTGTCCCCAGTAGTTCAGACCCCACACGCGGTTCAGTTCGTCGGCGGTCTTGAACTTTGCTTTCAAGTAATTGCGAAATCCTTCCTGGACATCCTTGTTGGCCGCGCCGGCGGAAGAAGTTTCATTGTCAACCTGATAGCCGATGATGGCGGGATTGTCCTTGTAATGTTCCATGATTTTCCGGATGACGCGCTCGCAATAGAAACGGTACGCCGGATTCATCAGGTCGGTGTTCTGGCGCATCCCGTAATAGATGTACTCCCCGTCGAGCCGCGTAACCACAATTTCGGGGTGTTCCTTATATAGCCACGCCGGGATGGAATACGTCGGCGTCCCCATGATGATCCGGATTCCCGCCGCGTGAAGTTTCTCCACCACGCGGTCCATCCAGGCATACTCGAACCTCCCGTCCTCCGGCTCCCACAATCCCCAGGTGGATTCCCCGATGCGGACCACGCTAATGCCCGCTTTCTTCATCAGCGCGATGTCTTCATCCGCGCGCTCGTATGGCATGTACTCGGGGTAGTACGCCGCGCCATACAAGACCGTGTCCATCTGGTCCGGGCGGAAGGGTTCCTTCGCTGCGGGCTTGGACTGTGCGGCGACGTTGCCCGCAGCCGTCAGCAACAGGCCGAGCAGGGCAATATTCAACAGGAAGTTATTCCAGGCCAACCGCTTCGCACGTTTGTTGTTCATACCCATGAGGCTCCCCGCTGGTCCCTTTTCTCGGGGGCGGCGGACCAGCTTGCATTCATATTCGACGATTCCGGCGGCATCAAATTCGTGCTAAACGCACGCATCGTTCCCTTCGGCTTGGACTTCACCTGCGTTACCGAGCGGAAAAGCGGTAGATGGTCTCCGATTGATAGGATTGTCCCGGGCGCAACACGGTAGACGGAAACTCCGGGTGATTCGGAGAATCGGGATAGTGCTGCGTTTCCAGGCAGAATGCCTCCCGTTTGCCGTAGGCAACGCCGTTCTTACCCTTGAAAGTGCCATCCAGAAAATTGCCCGTGTAGAACTGGATTGCCGGCTCGGTGGTCCAGACCTCCATCACACGCCCAGTAAGCGGCTCGCACATTTCCGCGGCGAGCTTCAGCCCGGCGCCGTGCCCATCGATGATGAAGTTGTGGTCGTATCCATGGGCCAGCCGAATCACCTCGTCGTCGGAGTTAATCCGGTCGCCAATGGTTGTGGCTTTGCGGAAGTCGATGGGCGTCCCGGAAACGAGGCGGATCTCACCGGTGGGAATGAGATGAGAGTCGCACGGCGTGAACCGCGAAGCAAACAACCTCAGTTGGTGAGCGAGAATCGTGCCGTGCCCCGTTCCGGCCATATTGAAGTAGGCATGATTGGTCAGATTCAGGACCGTGGGCTTGTCGGTAGTGGCTTGATACTCGATCTTCAGATCCGCGCCGGCCACAGTGTAGCTCACTGTCACTGAGAGAGTCCCTGGATATCCTTCCTCGCCATCCTTGCTTAAATAGTGAAAGGCAACTCCGCTCGTGATCGGCTCCGGCTGCCAGACAACGTTGTGGAACCCGCCCGGGCCCCCGTGGAGTGAATTCTCGCCGTCATTTTTCGCCAGGGTGTAGCTCTTTCCCTCGAGCGAGAATTTCCCTTGCGCGATGCGATTGGCATAGCGGCCAATCAGGGCTCCGAAGAAAATGGGACCCTTCGAGCGATGGTTCGCGACGTGGCTCTCAAGATCCTGCGGCCCAACGATGATGTCTTCCCAATTCCCGCCACGGTCCGGGGTGCGCAGCACAATGATTGCGGCACCGTAAGAGCTGATTTGAACTTCCAACTTCTCCGATTTCAGCGTGAAAAGATCGACTTCCTGGCCTTCTGGCATCCTGCCAAAGCTCTGTTTGCTCACGTTTTTCGTCCTATTGGTGGCCGCCGCAAGAGCGAAGAAACGTCGCGGAGTCACGGGGTATGGGTCTCGTGTGCGCTTCCAGCGCACGAGGTGATTGTATGACCTTGCCGCGACAGAGACAACCCACCCGGGACCAGCCAAGCGTGGGACGCAATCTGGGATAGAATCCGAGTGGCAAGCGACACCACAGTGCATGCCCCGGCCAAATGCTCGTTTGCAGTGAATTACCGCCAGGGAATCACCGGCGAGGAGGTACTGCCTTGCGTACTATTTATCTTGCATTTGCTGTTTGCTGTTTAGTGGCAACACCAGTCCATCCCCAGGAGTCGTCCGTGTCCGACATCGCCAAGATCCAAGGAGCGCCCGACTGGATGAAAGGCTCCGTGACCAAGCTGGAAGCGGAGCTCACCGCCAAAAATGGCAAGCCGGAGCAACCGCGCATCCAGCGGGGACTTCTGCAGATGTCCGAATACTGGCGCGCGCAGGACGGTGATGCCGCCAGCTTTGAGGAGTTTGTCCGCGCGAATTTCGCCGGCGATGCAGCGACGCTCGATGCCATGTTCAACCGTTACGAGCGCCTCCTTGAGCAGTTGTGGGGCCACACGCATGAGATTAACCGGGAATTTCGCCAGCAGGCGGATCTGGACGTTGGTCCCATTCTTCCGTTCGATGGTATCTTCGCGGCCTACGATCCTGCGGCGCATGTGCTCGACGACTTTTTTGCCAACAAGGGCGCTTTCGTGGTGCTTTTGAATTTCCCTCTGACCACCCTCGAGGAACGCTTGACGCAGGGACCGAAGTGGACGCGCCGCCAGTGGGCCGAAGCGCGGCTCGCGCTAGTCTTCTCCAAGCGCATTCCGGCTGACGTCAACCTCGCGATTGCGCAAGCGGGCAGCGATACCGCCGAGTACATCGCGCAATACAACATCTGGATGCACCATCTGCTCGATCAGAATGCTGAGCGGCCATTTCCGCCGAAGCTTCGGCTTTTGAGCCACTGGAATCTGCGCGACGAGATTAAGGCCGACTATGCGGATACCCAGAACGGCCTGCGCAAGCAGCGCATGATCCAGCAGGTGATGGAACACATTGTCCGGCAGACGATTCCGCAAGCGGTCGTCAACAATCCCAATGTGGACTGGAATCCGCGCACGAATGAGGTCAAGCTCGCCGCGGAAAAGGATTCCGACCTTCCCGCGACCGCAGGATTGCCCCTGAGCAATGCTCCCGAACCGAACACGCGTTATGCGATGCTCCTGGAGGCATTCACTGCCGAAAGGAAGGCGGACCCCTATTCGCCGACGGCTCCCACATTCATTGCGCGGCGTTTTGACGAAGACCGCGAGATCCCGGAAAAGCGCGTCGAAGCAATGTTTGAGCAGGTCCTCAATTCGCCGCTGGTGCCAAAAGTAGCAAAGCTCATCCAATCGCGCTTGGGCCGTGCGCTCGAGCCGTTCGACATCTGGTATGACGGTTTCCGCCCGCGCGGCGCTTACACTGAAGCGCAGCTTGACGCCATCGTGGCGAAAAAATATCCAACGGCGGAGGCCTACCAAAAGGACATACCCAATCTGCTGATCAAGCTGGGTTTCACTCCCGAAAAAGCCCAGTTCTTGGCGAACAACATCATCGTAGACCCCGCGAGAGGTTCGGGCCACGCCATGGGCGCGGAGATGCGAAGTGAAAAAGCACACCTGCGCACCCGCGTGGAGAAGAGCGGGATGAACTACAAGGGCTACAACATCGCCATCCACGAGATGGGCCACAATGTCGAGCAGACTTTCTCCCTAAACGAGATTGATTACACTCTGCTCAAAGGCGTGCCCAATAACGCCTTCACGGAAGCGTTGGCCATGGTTCTTCAAGGGCGCGATCTGGAGCTTCTCGGCCTTGCCGCACCCGATGGCAAAAGTGACGCCCTGAAGACGCTGAACGATTTTTGGGGCACATACGAAATCAGCGGGGTAGGTCTGGTGGACATGGGCGTGTGGCACTGGATGTACGAGCATCCCCAAGCCACGCCGGCGCAGCTCCAGGCGGCCACCGTGGAGATCGCCCAGAGCGTCTGGAACCGTTACTATGCCCCGGTATTCGGCAAAAAAGATGTCGTACTGTTGGGCATATACTCGCACATGATCGATTCGTTCCTCTATCTGCCGGATTATTCCATGGGGCACATGATTGCCTACCAGATCGAAGAGCAGATGAAGAAGGCGGGAAATACCGGCTCCGAATTCGAGCGTATGGCAAAGATGGGTGATGTCACGCCCGACCTGTGGATGGAAAATGCCACGGGGAAGCCCGTTGGACCGGAGCCGCTTTTGTCGGCCACGGAAAAAGCCCTGGCACTCGTAAGTTCGCAGCCTTAGCCGGAGGCGTTCCAGGAAAGTTGGCTGAAGTTGCTCAGCGCGTGATACCCATCTGGTAAGCCAACACGATCTGTGTCACGAGGTATTGATAGTGGGCATCCGTGTCTTCTAGGTCTGCCTCTGTCTTCTGCAGATCAGCCTGACTGAATTCCACGATCGATCCCAGTCCCAGCTTGTACCGTGCCTGAGCCAGCTCCAGTGCGAGGCTGGCTTGCTCGCGGAGCTGTTGAGTCAGCGACAAGCGATCGTAGGCCTTGCGCGTGTCCAGCCAGGCGTTGCGCACGTCCCGCGCAATGTTGCTTTGCAGATCCTGCAGGCGCTGTTGTTTCGCTTGTGTTTCCAGGTCAGCGCTCTTGGCCCGCGCATTGAACAAGAACCCGTTGAAGACGGGAATGTTGATGTTGACGCCGGCAGCTCCATACCAGTTGTCGATGTGCGGATCGCGCACCGGTGCCAGGCCCGCGACCCCACTTGCACTAACAGTCGGCCACCAGAGATCATGTTCCGCTTTGCTGAATTTCGTCGCTGACGCCACTTCGTCCCGCAGACTGCGCACTTCCGGCCTTTGCTGTAACGCCTCCTGGATCAAAGGAGCGGCATCGAGGCTGGGAGGAACTGCTTGTGAAGCGGGCTCGACAAGTATGAAATTCTGACGGTCGGGATAGCCGAGGATAGCCGAGAGCGTGGAAAGCGAAGCTTCATAATTGCTTTGCGAATCGAGGAGCAGCAGCTTCGCACGCCCCAAATCCACCTGGCTGAAGCTCAAATCCAGATCGGATTTCAGTTTGGCGTTGGTGAGTGCTTGAACCTGGTCCACGAGGAGCTGGCGCGCCTTTACGGTCTCGTCGGCCACGTGGAGCAGCGCTTGCGATTCCACGCTGTTGTAGAACGCCTCGTCCACGGCCAGAACAATTTGCTGCCGCGTGGCCACGGCATGTTCATCCTCGGCCTTGGCCTCGAATTCCGAGCTGGACACCAGATTATTCGTGCGGCCAAAGTCCGTAATCAGTTGGCTGACTGAAGCACCCACGGCTGCGCGAGGATAGATGACCGGATTGTTTAAATATCCCGCGGCGATGCGGCTCCCTGCCCGCGATTCCACTCCCGTCATACCGAGGTTGGCCGTGGGAAAAAGCGCCGAGCGCGCCTCGCGCACGAATTCATGTGCCTGAAGCGCGCGCAGTTTGCCCACAGTGATTTGCGGATTCTTTTGCAGCGCGATCGCTTCCGCTTCCTGAACTGTCAAGGGTCTGCCACCGGAATTTGGTGATGAGCCTGTGGCTTGCGGGGTTTGCGCTGGTAACGGTTGGGCCGGAGATGCGCAACTCCACACTCCCAGGAGCAGGAGAAGCATTGTTGTTTTCTGCCTCATGCCTGCACCCCCGCAGCTTCTTCCCTGCGATGCACCAGCAGATACGCCGAAGGTACCAGGTAAACCGTCACCACAACCGACACCAGCAGTCCGCCAATGATAGCCCTCGCCAGTGGCGCGTACGCTTCGCTTCCGGCTTCGATTCCCAACGCCATGGGAATCAGCCCCAACAGTGTGGCCAGCGAGGTCATTAAAACAGGGCGCAACCTTTGACGCGAAGCGGTGGCCACAGCTTCCTTCACGGCTTTCCCATCCTTTTGCAAATGGCGCGCAAACTCCACAATCAAAATGCTGTTCGACACCACGATTCCGACCATCATGACCAAGCCCATAAGTGACATCACGTTGAGGGTGGTATTCGTCACCAAAAGGAACAGCAGCACTCCCGCGAGTCCGGGTGGGACCGCCAGCAGAATGATGAAGGGATCCGTCCAGGAAGCGAATTGCGCAACCAGGATTAGGTACACCAGCACGACCGACAAAATCAGCCCGATGCCAAAACTACGAAACGAGGCGCGCATGCCCTGCACCGATCCGCGTAGCTTCACGCGTACACCCTCGGGGAGCTGCGTCTTGCGTATAATCTCCTCGATCTGACTTGTGATCGTCCCAAGATCTTCTTTTTTCGGCGCCACGTACACATCCATGACGCGCGCCAATTGGTAGTGATCCACCTCGGTTGGGGCGGAGATGTGATTCAGGGTCACAACGGAATCCAGGAATGTCGGTTGTTGAATCCTGGGGCCGCGCAAGGGAATCTGCCGAAGATCCGCTATCGTCTTCACGGTGTCTTCCGGATACTGCACGGTGAGCAGGTAGGGGTTGCCGCTCTTGGGGTCCACCCAATAGTTCGGCGCAATCATGGCATTGGAGGTCAGCGCCGTGATCACGTTATCGACCACTTCCTTTTGTGAAAGCCCGAGTTGCGCGGCCTTTTCGCGATCCACGTTCAATTGCAGCGCCGGATAATCCACGTCCTGCGGGATCAACACATCACTGACCCCCGAAAGCTGTCTCGTCTCCGAGGCGATTCTGGACGCCACCGCATGCGCCTCGCTCATGTCGCTTCCGCTTACCTGGATGTCAATCGGCGCGGGCAACCCCAAGTTCAGCACGGCGTCCACAAGCCCGCCCGACTGGAAATACGCCGTGAGCTGCGGAAGTTGTGTCTGAATCTGCTCTCGCACACGCCTCATGTATTCGTAACTTCCGACCTTATGCCCTTCCTTCAGACTAGCCTGAACAAAGGCGGTATGCGGCGCCGAGTTCGAGGTGTAAATGACTGAGAAGTCTGGAGTGATGCCAATGTTCGAGACGATCATTTGCAGTTCGTTCTTCGGGATCACTTCGCGAATGATCTGCTCGACTTGCTTCACGTACTCTTCCGTCAACTCGACGCGGGTGCCGGAGGGGGCTTTCAGATTGATGACAAATTGTCCCGCGTCTGTTCTGGGGAAGAACGAAACACCGAGCAACGGGTAGAGAGAAAGACAAAGGAGTGAAACACCGGCAAGGCCTGCCACGGCAGCGACTGGCCGCAAAAGTGTTTTCGCCAGGCTTTTGTCGTAGCCCACCAGCATCCTTGCAAACCCACGGTCAAAGCGCTTCACTATCCGCCCGAGCACGGAAGTGGAGTTGCCTTCCAGTTCTTCGTCCGCCTGGTGCTTGTGCATGAGCTTTGCGCAGTACATCGGCACCACAGTCATCGCCACCATGTAGGAAGCAAAAAGAGCGAAAACCACCGAGGAAGCGAGAGCGATAAAGAGGAAGCGGCTGACGCCATAGAGGAAGACCACGGGAAAGAACACAATGGCAGTCGCCAGGGTCGCAGCCAGCACAGCCAGCGCCACTTCGTTGCCGCCCTTTTCAGCGGCCACTTCCGGCGATTCCCCCATTTCCAGATGGCGGAAGATGTTCTCGATTACGATCACGGAGTTGTCGATCAACCGCGAGAACACCAGGGCAAGCCCTCCTAACACCATGGTGTTGACGGTTCCGCCGCCGGCGTTGATGGCCAGAAACGCGGCCAGCGCCGAAAGCGGAATAGACAAGAACACGGCAGCGGTCGCTCGCATGCTTCCCAGAAACAACAGAACCATCCATCCTGTGAGTACCAGTCCGATAGAACCTTCAATAATCAGGTTCTTGATGGCCGTTTTCACGAAGACGGACTGATCGAACACGACCCGGGTGACCAATTGCTTTGGAACATCCACCAGTTGCTTTAAGGCATCGCGAATTCCGTTAACGACCGCGATGGTGTTTGTGTCTCCACCCTGCTTGAGGATGGGCAAATAGACGGACGGTTGGCCATCCACCCGCACGATGTTGGTTTGGATCGCCTGGGCGTCCACCGCTTTCCCCACGTCGGCGACCATCACGGAGGACTGCCCAATGGTTTTCAGCGGCATGGTGGTGATCGCGTCGGCGTCAGGCGCCTGCGCGTTTGAATAGAGGTTGTAATCGAAGGGCCCGATTTTGACGTCGCCCGCGGGCAAGATCAGATCGCTCTCGTTGATCTGCCGGACCACGTCCATCGGACTCAACTGGTGCGCCTGCAATTTCAACGGGTCCACATACACCATGATCTGCCGGTATTTCCCGCCAAATGGCTGCGGCACCGAGGCCCCGGGCACGTTGGCAATCTGGTTTCTGACGTTGTACTGCCCGAGGTCATGCAACTGCGTCTCGTCCAGCCCCTGGCCTTTGAGAGTGACCAGGCAAACCGGCAAGCTCGATGCATCGAACTTCAGCACGACCGGCGGGAGCGTTCCTTGCGGCAAGCGCCGCAATTGAGCCATCGCCAGGTTCGCAACGATGCCGACATCGGAATCCGCGTCCGTTCCGGGCTGAAAGTAGATTTTTACGAGGCTCACGCCCGGCAGTGAACGTGATTCGATGTGGTCCACGCCGCTTGCCAAGGTGAAGAACCGCTCAAACGGGTTGGTGATGCTTGCTTCGATCTGCTGCGGAGGCATGCCTGAATAGAATGTTGCGACCACAACCACGGGCATATTGATGGGGGGAAACAAGTCCACCGGCATGCGCACAAGCGTCACCGTGCCGACAATCGTGATCATCAGGCAGCAGACGATGATGAAATAGGGATTGCGAATGGAAAAGCCGGCCATTAGCTCGCCCCTCTCTTTTCCATACCGGGGAGTTTTACTTCCCTGGGAGACACCCTTTGGCGGTCACGGAATTGGCTGCGGTTCCCGATGATGACTCGCTCGTTTTCACTCAATCCCGAGAGCACTTCGACGCGCGTCTTCCCCTGAAGTCCGAGCTTGACGTGACGTTGTTGCACCGTGTTCTGTGCATTCACCGCTAGCACCGTGGCATCGCCCTCGCTCTGCGTTACCGCTTCCATCGGAACTACCAGAACATTGTTGCGTTCCGCCAGTTGCAACACGGTCTCTGTGTACATACCCGACAAAAGTTTCTCGTCCCGATTTTCAAAATCAATCTCCGTCTCCATCGTTCGCGTTTGACTATCCAGGGAGCTGGCAAACCGCGACACTTTCCCAACAATGTCCTCATTCAGAGCCTGCACGTGCACCTTCACCGGATCGCCCAGGTGGATTTGCGCGGCGATCGATTCCGGAACCGGCAGCACCAGCCGCAACACCGAGACTTGCGCCAGCCGGACCACCGGCTCCGATTGCGTGCTCGAAGACGTTCCTGCGGCAATCAGCGAGCCTGTATCCGCGTACCTGATCGTCACGACTCCCGTGAACGGCGCGATGATTCTTGTGTAATCAGACAAGGCGGAGTACTGCTTTTGAGTTGCCTGCGCCACTTCCAGCGCCTGCTGCGCCGCGTCCAGCGACGCCTGCGCGCTCGAAACTTGCGCTTCTGCTTCGAGATCCTTCGCTTGTGCGTCGTCCACTTCCTGCTGCGCCACCAGGCCTGCTCTCTGTTGGGCAGCCTGGCTCAGACGGTCGAACATGGCGTGCGCTGCGGCATGCGCCGATGTGGCACGTGCTACATCGCCTTGGGCCCGGCGAATCTCTTCTTTTGAGCGTCGCACCGCGGCATTCGCGCCAGCCAACTCTGCCGCGAGTTCGGGCACTTCCAGAATCGCCAGAGTCTGACCTTCCTTCACATGAGACCCGACGTCGACACAAATTGTCTTGATGTAGCCGGCCACTTTCGCATGGAGATCCACGTCCTGAAACGGCTTGAACGCCCCTGCAATGGTGAGCGTGTTTTCGATCGTGCCGCGCCGTACGGGCGCGACCGCCGCTATCACCTCGCCGGACACACCCGTGGCCGCATCGCCATCGTTGGTCTCTGTCCGCGAATGGCCAAGCCATCGCCAAGCCGCCCCGAGCACGATTAGCGCAGTAACAAATCCCAAAACGATCTTCGTTTTTGGTGTCATGGATTCTCCGAGGAGTAATCTGTCCGCTTGGTTCTTCTGCACCCGGGGAGAACTCGATCAGCCCGAGCGTCACTATGCCTTCGGCAACTTACCGGGCCTTTGACTCGTCGGGAATAAGCCGGGAGTAACTACGCCGAGGGAGGCGGACGGAACCACAAATTGGAGGAGAAATTGGGCGCGATGACACGATCCCGAGCGAGATCGGTTGCCAGCTGAGATTCCTGACCGCTGGAGGTTGCGGTAATCTCAGCGCTACGTTCTTCCAGCAGGACGCCTGCAGCCACTTCCTTTGAAACAGGGGAGAAATGCTGCAATTCGGCTGAGCCGACTGTGGCGCGGTTCCGCGCCAAGTGGTGCACCGATAGTCCGGTTGTGGAATGAATAAGTGACAGAAACGGATTGTAAAGAAGCAGCCCTGCAAGCAGTAGGCAAACTACTCCCTGCAGACGAGTCGAACGGACTCGCGGCCCAGGTGTCTTCCGTCCGGCTCTCATTACGCCCACCAATTCAGATTAGTAGGAGGCGCGTTTTTGGTCAAGCGATGCCCCCACCAACTCTTGCTTCCGCCAGGAGTTTATTAGGAACTTAACCCTTGAGCGCTGCGCGACGGGCGCAGCGGTGGTTTCCTGGGAATCAGCGTCAAGCGTAATTCCTATGACCGCAAGCGAGGCTGCCGATAGTTCATGGATCAAGCTGACGTTCCACCCGGGTTTCCGGTGGCGGATGCGGCACAACATGGCCAAGACGCGTGTTTGGAAAATAGTGGTCGATGATTTCGTGAAAGCCGGCGCCTTCCTCCGCCATGGCCCTGGCCCCGCGCTGGCACATCCCGACTCCATGCCCCTGGCCAACTCCCTCCAAAACGAATTCGGTTCCGCTTTCCTGCTCCTTGAAACTGTTGCTTGGCACCGCGTTCCACCCCAGCCGCCGATCCACATCCAATCTTCCAGCTTCACGATGATCGGAGAGAACCGCGGCATCCTTCGCCGTCACGCGCCGACTCCAGCGCACGGGATTCTTGTAGCAGAAATCGCAGAGCACGGAAAAATACGGATACCCGCCAGAGGAAATGCCAATATCGGCGGGCGTGAGAGTGTGGCCCCCGCAACTGCGCGTAAACATCGCGGCCACAGGCTTATCGCCAAAGGTAATGATCAAGTCTCGCGTCGCCTCCGCAGCGCGTGCGGCAGGGCTCCCGGGCCGGGGAGCTTCCCGCAAAAACTGGCAATGCGTGAGATCGCAGAAATCAAACTCCACGTGACGCCCTGCCCCTGCTGCAAAAAAGGAACGCGTGACCACCGCTTGTGCTTTCAATGCCTCGAAAGGAGTGCCCGCCAGAGATTCAGCCTGGACAACGGAAGCCACCGCCGTTTCCAGATCCATCGTGATGACAGGCACCAGCACGCCATCCACTATTTTGACGTCGAGCGTGCCCCGGTACCTTCTTTCCATCTTGCCGGGCACGCCAAGCACGAGATTAGCCGCGTCCTGATTGCGCCCGGCCGCATGGAGCTTGCTTGCGCGAATCTCTTTACCGGCGAGGCTCAGGAGAAAAATGTCTCCTGAAGCGCGAATCTGAAGCCTTTCGGTGGGTGATCCAGGTTGCAGAAAAAAAGTCCGCCCGGAAGCGGTCACGACGATGGCCGCCGCGTCGCAAGCGCTAAGAGTGAGCTGATGAGGATGGAAAATTCCCAGAACTCCGATTCGGACGCTTTGTGCGCTCGCCGACGAACTGCCCAGTAAAACAGCTAGAAGGAGCGGCATCCACTTGCAGCGCACCCGGCTATTCCTCCATCCGGCTTAGCATGCGGCCCACCGTTTCCGCGGCCTTGGCTCCGGGGACTCCGTGGACGCGGACCATCAGAACAATCTCCGGCGCTTGCGCAGGCACCAGCGCCACGACAAATCCGTCGCCGGGAGCCTGGGGTGAGTGAGTGCAGGAAGCGGTCCCCGTCTTGACGAAAGCTTCGGAATGCTCCAACGCGCGGCCCACTGCCGCTCCTGTTCCGCGCTGTGCCGATTGCAGCATCCCGGCCAATATTTCCCGAACCCCAGGCTGGTCGCGCCGGCGATAGAGTTCGAGGTACGCGCGCGCCATACGTACCGGCGAAATCTTCCACTGTTCACCTATGCCGATGAGGCTCGGTCCCGTGAAATTCGCTTCGGGAGATTCCAGATCAAATGCCCTGGTAACAGGAAGAAGTTGTTCCGAGGTGACACTTTCAGCCAGCGAACGAAAATAGGAGTTACACGAAACGGCAACCGCGGAGACGATGCCGAGTTTCCCGTGAGGGCGCACTTGCCAGCAACCGCTGGCTTGGCCTCTGCACTCATAAATGGGATATCCAAAATCATGCGCGCCGGCATACGCGAGAGCCGTAAACGGTTTGACCAGAGATCCGAGCGGAATGGGCTTGCCGGAATCTTCCCAGTGGCTCGCGAGTAGCACTCCTGAATTCGCGTCCAGCAGCAGGTAGGAGACGCTGCTGCCTGAGAATTCGCGCTCCAATACTTGCACGGCCGATTGCGAAAAAAGAGTAGGCGGGGGAGTGGCCAAAGGGGACTGGGCTGCATTGTGGCCGGGCAAGCAAGACAAAAGTGCAAGAAACAGGAACGCGGATATTCCGAGCTTGGTCATCGAGCCCATTCGTACGTAACCGTCTGACTTACCTTGTTACCCGCATCGCGAACAATAATTCTCTCTGAGGACAAGCTACCCAGAGCAGAACTCAGGCTGGCGACATTATCCGAGAAGAAACTCGGAGTGCTGCCGGCCCCAGAGCCGCCCGCCGGCCGATCAAGCAGACCGGTCAGCCGCGCGAAATTGCCTTTCTCCCTTTGATGATCGAACCCTGCCACAAAATCCGCAGGCCTCAACGTGGTTTTTTGATTGGCATTGGCCAGCATGGCTGTCAGCAACCCTCCATAATCGGAGATGAGCAAATACTTTCCGCGCACAGCCACGCTCAGTGTCCATAGCCCGTTGAGTTCGATGTGTTCTCCGTTCTTCTGCCACTCGACTCCCAAATCTCCTGTGGTCAAACTTGGACGCACAAAATCGACGAGTGCGGAACGCACGGCAGATTCATTCCACTCCGACTGGCCCAGCAATGCCACGGCAGAATGCATACGGACAAAGACCCCGTCCTTGTCCTGTTCCGTGGAATCGACCTGCAACATGGCGGAAAGCGGATTCTTCGCGAACAGATCTTTAAGAGAGGCTTCGGTATTCTCAGCGACACCAGCCTTCACCGGCTGTTGATCGATGCGGGTTTCCAAGTCCGCGCTGCTGCCAGTCTCGCCATTGGTAAGTTCCACTTGCGGAGCGGGCTTTTCCGCGACGCCAGGGCCCAGGTGCGGAGCGAGAATCTTGGTTTCAAGAAGCGCAAGGCAAGCAAGCGGCGCCGGGTTTGCCTTGGCCTCGTAAAGGCCTGCTTGTGCGGGAACGAGGCGCACGATATCCGCAACGCCAAGTGGCCCCGCTCCCCCGGAAGTGTCCCCGGTCGCGGCTATTTTGGGCAAAAGAACACGCTCTTCCCGGTATTCTTTTCCGGAAAGAGTCAAATCGGAAATCGCCGCAGAGTACTGCTTCATGTCCGTGATATTCTGCTGAACCCAGTAAGAGCGAAAATACGGACTCGGCACGATCTTCTCCAGGTTCAACACCATCCGCAAATCGCCTTCCGGTCCCGCGGCCGCAACCGACTGTGACCACCAGGGTTCCGCTTCGATCGAACGCGCGTCGCCACTCGCCATAAGTTGGAGCGCCCCCGCCAGCAAGTTTTCTCGCGTGGCCAGGAGCAAGTAGTCGCCTGTGACCGCGAAGGCCACCTCTCTCTCCGATTCCGGATCGCGCCGCAAGAAAAATGTAGCTCCTCCAGCATTGCGTGTTTCAAATTTCGAGCGCGTCTGCCACAGTGCCGATTGCATGGAACTTGCCGATGGCAGCCGTGTGATGTAGAGGAACTCGAGTTTTCCGATGTCGAAGATGGCCAGTGCACTCTGTTCGCCGGCCACTTGCCGCAGCAGATTCGCATCTGTCGGGACTCCTGCAGCTTTCGAGAACTCCGTGTTGGCGTCCTTCAGCCGCAAGAAGAGCCGGGATCGGGAGAAGACCTCATAGCTGTTGCTCTTCAGCCAAAGGCGATTTTCATCGGAGTTGTCCCAAGCCGACAGAAGCGAGGAGAAATCCTTCGCCTGGAGATAGAGCAAAGCTCCGGAAGGGAAATAGCGAGACAATGCAGGTTCCGTCGATGTTGTCGCCTGGTAGGCCCCCCAACTCACGCCGAGGCAGACTGTCGCGATAAGAACGAAAATGATTGCGCGTTTCATGGTCTTTCTCCTGGCTTTGCGGCTGGCTTGACTGGCGGCGCCGAACGCGCCTCAAGCCGGGGCCTCACCAAACGGTCCTGTTCCAAATCCGCGTGAAGGATCGGCTGCCTTGCTGTGTTGAGCTGCTGGCGCCGCAAGAGCGCTTTAACGTCGCTAATCCCTGCTGCAACTTCTTTTCGCCGGGCCGGACTCTTTTCGAGCTCCAGGGCCGTCCGGAAGTACGCAAGGGCCTCGGGGAGATTATGAAGGCGCAACAGAACAACGCCGATCGATTGAGCGAGTTGTGCTTGTTGCGCCACCTGGAAGGTCACCGAGGCATATTGAGGCGACGTTTCTTGTTCCCCGGTGTTCTCCTCAAAACTCAGCATCTCCGCCTCGCTGCTGGTGTCGCGAAAGGCAACTTGGCGCATGCGCTGGTGGCGCAAGATTTGGCCGAGGGAGGCGAGCGCGAACTCGTCGGAATGCAGGGAAGCCGCGGCGTGGAACAACGGAATACGGGCATCGTCCCGCGCCGGCGTGTCGGCCAGCGCATTTGACAGGATCTGGACTATTTGGCGCGCATCACTGGAGTTCTGCCCGGCAATTACGCGCGCTTGATAGAAAAAGGGTCGATCGGCGGAAGCAGGAGCAATGCGCTTGGGATCACCGGCAAGGAGTTTCAATTCCGCGCTGCCAAACTCCGTGGCCCGGGGTGAGCCGGAAAGAGCTAATGCGGCTTCGACCCGCTGACTGTAAGGATCCTGCGGCGCGACAGCGATTTTTGCCAGGGCGTCTTGCGCGCTACTTGCAGTCGTGCCTGCTGCGATCTGCGCTTTGGCAAGCCGCATGCGAAAAGCCGGTTCCCACGGCGTGGATTTGACCAGTGGATCGAGAAACGCAATGGCTTCCGCGTTGTGCCCGGTTTTTTCGAGCAACGCTGCAGCCGAATCCATGTTCTCATACGGATCGCCAACGACAGTGACCAGGCGATGGAGCAGTTCCACGGCCCCCGGCGTATCGCCGACAGCGATGCGAATCTCCGCAAGGCCCAGGAAGTTCGCGGCGACCAGCTTGTGCTCGTCGAGTTCGCGCGCGAGTACAAACTCCAGAATTTTGCGCGCAGATTGTTTATCCCCGGCTTCAGAGAGTTGTCGCGCGGATGAACGCAGGATTTCCGCGTCGGGAGCGTGATCAGGATCGGAGCGGTAGACCGCAATCTTTGCATCCAGCGTGCCGAGATGTGCGGCAACCTGCAAGTCGAATTGAATTAAATCGCGAGCATCCGTACTCTGCGGGTCTCGCGGCAAGGTGGCAAGGAATTCATTGGCCTGCGTGAATTGTTTGGTGTCGAACAAATATCCCAGCCAACGGAATTGCCAGGAGCGGAGTTCGCTTTGTGCGTTTTCTTTTTCGAGGCCTTCGGCTTTTGCGAGGGCGTTCTGTTTCCCTTCCAGAATTCGCTGGAGAATCGGCCCGCGC